>ERZ1463037.39-NODE-39-length-22964-cov-12.402549_pt1 | contig 22964 bp, 15 predicted proteins | sample MGYA00564484_ERZ1463037 | MGnify/ENA primary metagenome ERZ1463037 (study PRJEB39244, sample SAMEA3635151) | Helicobacter pylori | study: EMG produced TPA metagenomics assembly of PRJEB11511 data set (Assembly of a 5300-year-old Helicobacter pylori... | reverse complement strand
CGTGGTTAGTATGACTGAATTATTATCAATGCTTACAACTACATTATACGAGGGGTGACGTTATTGAATATTAAAATTAGTGAGTATGGCGGCGTTGGTGATGGAGTATGTGATGATACAGTAGCTATTCAAAAATCAATAGATAAATGTAGTGAAAAGGGTGGCGGAATAGTTATTTTCGAAGCCGGAAAAACTTTTTTGAGTAGTGGTCTAGTGCTTAAATCTAATATAACATTGCAATTAGAGAAGGGTTCTATTATAAAAGGAAGTGGCAAAACTGAGGAGTACATTACAAGGAAAGGACCTTTTGAAAGAATAAATAGTGAAACATCTATTTGTGCTTTAATTTATTCTAAAAATACTAAAAACATTAAAATTACTGGAGAAGGTAGTATTGATGGAAATTATAAGCTATTTCTAGAGTCTGATGAGAAAGCAACTGCCCATTTTGATGTTTATACTTACCCAAGGCCTATGAATATATATATAGAGAATTGTGAAAATCTCCTTATTGAAGATATAACTGTACAAAAAGCTCCTTTTTGGACTATTCATTTGGTAGGATGTCAAGGGACTATTATTGACAACATTAATATAACTAATGATCTAAGGATGCCTAATACAGATGGAATTGATATTGATCGTTGTAAAAATACAATCATAAAAAATTGCAGGATTGTAACGGGTGATGATGCTATTTGTCCGAAATGTACAGAAGAAACAGCAGAGTATGGTGATTGTGAAAACTTGCTTGTGACAAATTGTAACTTAACATCAACAAGTTCAGCGATTAAGTTTGGGAGCAGTAGTTTTGGAACCTTTAAAAATTGTATTTTTACCAATATAAATATTACTAATAGTAATAGAGGATTGTCATTTCAAATTAGGGATACCCATGGCGTAGAAAATGTTTTGTTTAGTCATATAAATATACAAACTAAAAGATTTAGTGATGAATGGTGGGGCAGAGGTGAACCAATTTATATCACTTGTGCTGCGAGAGAAGAAGGAATGTGTATTAGTACTATTAAAAATGTAGTCTTTGAGGATATTATATGTGAAACAGAAACAGGTATTTTTATTTATAGTGATGTAGAAGATGCCATTCAAAACATCCGTTTTAAGAATGTTTTGCTAAACTTTAAGAGACAATCAATTTATGAACTAGGACAATATGATTTAAGACCATGGATTGGGAAGCCAATGATATATGAGAAGGTTTCTCCTATTTATGCCTGCCATGCAAGAGATGTTTCATTTGAAAACGTAAGTATAAGTGATGTAGACAATATACTCGAAAGTAGAGAGGGTATATTTCTTGAATGTAAAGATGTGATTTTCAAACAATGTGATACACTTATCAAATCTAAAGCATAAAAAATAGCCCTTGTATACCAAGGGCTATTTTTTTAAGATTTTGGTAAATATAAGTAAACGGTATCTATAAGTATGGTAAAATACGTTTATATCTAGGTATTGAAAATTGGAATTTACTATTCGTACTCATATGAGAAAAATAAGATTATTTAAGGAGGCATTTTAATGAAGAAGATTAACATCTTATATAGTAATTTTGTGGAAATGACATTAAAGGTTCAAAATGTACTTGATTCAATAGAATTAGCATCTTCAAATTTAAAAGAAGAATTAAATATTAAATCTGTTTGTGCAGAGGATATTATGGAAGGTGATTTTAAAGATGTAGATGTATTAATAAATACTCTTGGCTCGTTTTATAAAGAGGAGAGCTTTGATGAGATACTAAACTTTTACAATAAAGGTGGAATAATACTAAATATTGGTTATATGCCTTTTAGTGTTCCTTATACAATTAAAAATGATAAGGCTTTAATGATGCCACAAACGGTAAGTGCAATACGTTCACTTAAGGTTGTTGACTACTTTCCTGAAACTGGTGCTGCAGGTGAAGGAATGAAGCTTAAGGTACTAAATTCAAAGTACAATTTTATAAATGAAATATATAATGTTGGAGAGTTTCCGAAAATGTCTAAAACTTGTAGCGTCCATTATAATCTTGTTGAAAATAAAGCTCCTGATGATAGCTTTATTGTAAGTTCACAATATGAGACGGCGTGCGGTTGGTATTCAAAAGCAGGCGAACTTGTGGCAATTCCTATATCAAGAGTTGACCATTTCATCAAAGGCTCTCTAATATTTCTTAATTTTACTCCAACTGATCAAGATTATTATAATAAGCTATCAGGTATAAAATTACTTTCAAATATTATAGGCACAGCACTTAGAAGTACCGTGAATCTTGAAATATGTTCAAGCTATGCTATGTATTACGAAGATGAAACACCCATGTTACAACTAAGATTAACACCTATTACTAAAAAAGAAATAATATCAAACCAATACAAAATAAAGATACAAATATTTGCAAATAAAAATAGTGAAAAGTTGCTAGAATTAGAATTGAATAGTATTTGTTTTAAACAAGGTATATTTGATAGCGAAGTAGAACTCAAAGATTTGAATGAAGGATTTTATAAAGTAGTAACAAGTGTTTACCAAGATAATAATCTTATTGCACAGAAAAACACTGGATTTTACAAGCATTCAAAAAAATTCATTTCTAATGCCCTTAAAGCATTTAAGCCTATATATATTGACAACACTAAATCTCCAGATTTTTGCCTCCAAGATGGCATGCCATTTGCCATGCATGGAACAACTTATTTTGTAACTGACAAATATCGTAAATGTTTCATAAACTTTAATGCATATCAATGTGATGTTGATTTGAAAGAATTAAAAGAAGTAGGTTTCAACATACTTAGAAGTGGTAATTGGGAATTAATATTGCAGTTTTATGATGAGGAAGGGAATATAAATGAAAAATCTGCAAGAGCTCTTGAAGCATATTTTTATACCGCCTCAAAATATGGATTACCTGTTCAGTTCGTGTTTGGAAATGTAACTCTTAATAACTGGGATCGTTTAAAATGCCCTGTTCATAATCCACAAATGAGGAAAAAAGTGATAAGGGTATTTGAATGTTTTAGTGACAGATTTAAAGAGTGGCCAAATGTAATGGTAGATATAATAAATGAACCATCCTATTCTTATGCAGGGGGGTGGACTCTTGGCAGACCATCAGGAGATAAGTATGAGCTGGAAAACTGGATATGCTGGCTTAAAAAGAAATATAATAATGATATAGTTATGTTAAGGCAGGCCTGGGGAATAAACGTCAGCTCAGTTAAAACTTTTGATGATGCATATTTACCAAGAGAAGATCAATTTAGTAGAAATATGGCTCGTACAGAAAAGTATATAGATAATGCATTGCTTACAGATTTTTTTGATTTTGCACGGGAAAGTTATAGTAACTTGGTTGCACAAATATACAATACTATTAAGTCAAGGGCACCTAAACTTATTGTAATGATGGGAAGGGATGAGGACATGAGAATCCCATCTGAGCAGGACGAGGCTTATAAAGGCAATATCGATGTTGTCAATTGGCATCAGTGGGGAAAAAACTCAATCATTTTTGCAGAGTATTTTCTAAATAGGGTTAGAGGAATACCATGTTGTGGTCAGGAGCTTGGTGTCTATATAGCTGAAGATAATCGAGGCACAGAAAGATACGATGCTAATGGAATAGCAGGCGTTTTAGAGAAGAAACTACTTTACTCCTTTGGAAATTGGATACAGTGGCAATCATTTAGTGATCCTTTTGAGAATGAATTAACTGAAAATACTCTCGGTTTATACAGAGCAGATAGGACCGCTACGGCTTCTGTAGGCGTAACGAGGCTATTATCATGGATAGAGGGCAAAACACATTCTTTAATGAGTGGAAGGAACGAAGATGCGGTTGAAATTTTAACTCTTCATCCTACTAATTATTACTTCTCAGTGGATAGAAATTTAGCTTCACAAGGTATAAGATCACATATATTAGCACTACATTATCATTTAAAAATGCAGTCAGATATGGTTCTTGAACATTTATTTAAAGCAGATAATTTATCACAAATAGGAAAGCCAAAACTTATTATTCTACCTGCAGCGCAGATGTTATCGGAGGCTACGTGGACACTTCTTAAGCAGTACATAAGCATGGGTAAAACTGTACTTATTTCTGGAACTGTTGATGTCGACAACTACTGGCGTAAAGCCACTAGATTCTGCGATTTAGGGATAATGGCAGAGGTAAAACCAATATTTTCAGAAGAAAGACTTCATATAGGTGATTATTCCTTTAATGCTTCATTTAGAAAGATAACAGCATATGCAGATCCTGCCCATACAATTAATAAAGCATCATATTTGAATGGTAAAGATAACCTTGTAAGAGTCTTTAATATTGGTAAAGGAAAGCTTATTCATTGCCCTCTACCACTAGAATTATCTGATTCTATAGAGCCACTTGCAGAGCTTTATCGCTTTGCTATAAAAGAGGCAGGCATAACTAATACAATTTGCAAGATAAATGAAATAGATACTAAACCTAATTTGATGGTATATCCTATACCTTATGAGAATTGCACTGTATATACAATTGTAAATGAAGGCGAAGATGATTCTATAAACTTTACAGACTTAGCATCTGGCGCGGAAATTAAGATGAATGTTAAGGGCCAGAGAGGATGCAAAATATGGATTGACAAGAAAGGGAAGCTTTTAGGTGCTTATATTCATGATGTTTTAAGTGTTAATGGACTTGAAGTAATACCAAATGGAGATTTAAGCATTTTTAAAGAAAATAACTCATGGGTTTATATAGCAGGGAAGAGAATGAAGAATAATATATCCATTGGTAGTTGTTATATTGATGTAGATATAATCCTTTAGCTGCTGTAATCTCCATTTGGAGAAATGATTTAAGTGGAAGTAAATTTTAATTTAAGCTAGGTAAGCAATATTATTTAAGAGGAGATGTGTGAAATGAAGATTGAAAATTATATAAAGTACTCTGATAGTTTAGTTATAGAAACATCAAAGGGCAAAATGAAGTTAGTACCCTATGGAAATGGTATTATTCGAGTCCTTTATACATTAGATAATGATTTTAGTACAAATAGTAGTATGATGATAGTTTCACAAGATAAAAGTAATATTGAATGGTCTGTAAAGGAAATTGATGATGAATTAATTCTAGCTACAAAAGACCTACAAGTTGTTATAGATATGCAAACTTGCTGCTTTAAATATCTTGATAATAAAGGGAACCTACTAGCAAAGGAACCTGATAAAGGAGGTAAAACTTTAAAACCTATTGATGTGTATAAATCTGTTTTCGATGAAAATACAGAAATAAAATCTGGAAATAGTGTGGATGGTATGCGTTCTAATGCAGATAATTTTAAGTCTGTTCCTGCATACAAAGCATATCATACAAAATTAGAGTTTGATTGGAATAAGGATGAGGCACTCTACGGTCTAGGTTCCCATGAAGAAGGCATGATGAATCTTAGTGGGCAACATCAATATTTATACCAACAAAATATGAAAGCTGTAATACCTGTACTTGTTTCAACCAATGGCTATGGAATTTTAGTAGATAGTTATTCACTTATGGTCTTTAGAAATGATGCTTTTGGTTCATATATATGGACTGATGTTGACCAACAAATGGATTATTACTTCATATATGGACCGAATCTTGATAATATCGTAGCAGGTTACAGAAGACTAACTGGAAGGGTTCCTATGCTTCCAAGATGGGCATTTGGTTACACGCAGTCAAAAGAACGCTATGAAACTCAAGAAGAGTTAATAAATGTAGTTAAGGAACACAGGGATAGAAAAATACCTATGGACTTGATAGTACTTGATTGGAAAAGTTGGACAGGAGATCTCTGGGGACAAAAGTCCTTTGATTCGGAAAGATTTAAGGATCCTAGTGCAATGATGGAGAGTCTTCATGATATGAACGCAAAGCTTATGATATCCATATGGCCAATTATGAAAAATCAGGGAGAGAATTATAAGGAAATGAAAGAATCAAGGTATCTACTTGGGAATCAAGCTACCTACGACGCATTTAATCCTGATGCCAGAAAGTTATACTGGAAACAAGCAAATGAAGGCCTTTTTTCTAAAGGTGTGGATGCTTGGTGGTGTGATTGTACTGAACCTTTTGAAGCAGACTGGACAGGTGAGGTAAAACCTGAACCAGAGGAAAGAGTATTAATAAACACCAGTGAGTCAAAAAAATATATGGATCCACAATTTATAAATGCCTACTCTCTTATGCATTCTAAATGTATTTATGAAGGACAACGTGAAGTTACATCTGAGAAAAGAGTAGTTAACCTTACACGTTCAGTTTATGCAGGTCAGCAACGATACAGCACAATCACTTGGTCAGGAGACCTTAGTGCCAATTGGAGTACATTAAAAAAACAGATAGCAGATGGTCTAAACTTTTGCATTACTGGTGTTCCCTATTGGACCACGGATATTGGAGCTTTCTTTGTAAAGAAAAGAGGTTTATGGTTTTATAATGGAGACTATGAAGAGGGCTGCAAGGACATGGGCTATCGAGAGCTTTATGTGAGATGGTTTCAATATGGTGCTTTTCTTCCTATGTTTCGTTCTCATGGTACTGATACTCCAAGGGAGATGTGGAATTTTGGAGAACCTGGATCAATTTTTTATGACACCTTATTAAAATTTGATTATCTCCGTTATAGACTAATTCCTTATATTTATTCATTGGCAGGAATGGTTACCCATGACGACTATACTATGATGAGGGCTTTGGTATTTGATTTTCAAAGCGATCCTAATACTTATAATATTGATGATCAATACATGTTTGGTCCTAGTTTTATGGTATGCCCAGTAACTAAGCCGATGTATTACAATCCAAAATCAGTGGCAATTAATAATGATCAGAAAAGCCGTAAAGTATATTTACCTAAGGGACCACAGTGGTATGATTTTTGGACAGGACAGAGATATGAGGGGGGGAGGTCTATACAAGCTAACTCATCACTTGACACCATGCCCTTATATATTCCTTCTGGTTCAATAGTTCCAATGGGACCCGTCGCTGAGTATACAGGAGATAAGTTGAATGCACCCTTAGAATTAAGGATATATGCTGGAGCTTCTGGTAACTTTAAGTTATATGAGGATGAGGGTGATAATTACAACTATGAAAATGGTGCCTTTGCCTTTATAAATATTACTTGGGAAGATGAAACTAACACTCTTACTATTCATAAGCGCGAAGGTAGCTTCCCTGGAATAGTTATGAAGAGAGACTTCAAATTGATCTTAGTTGCGAAGACACATGGTATTGGTATTACTGAGACAGAAAATGTTGATATGGTAGTTCAATACATAGGGGATAGGTTGGTAATTAAAATGCCTAGTTAATTTGTGTGTTTAAAACATCATAATAATCAAAAATAATGGTTTGTAGTGACTATTGTTTGTTTATAAGAAAATTCACCTTGTTATAGTAATAGTGCTATCGAATAACAAATATAACCGTTTTTCAATAAAACTTAGATACTAAATGGAGGTTTAAAATGCATACTATAAATGTACAAACTCAGAATAAAAAATTCAAGACTTCACGTAGCCTTTTTGGAATTTTCTTTGAAGATATCAGTAGAGCAGGTGATGGTGGATTATATGCAGAACTACTTCGCAATCGTGCTTTTGAAGATTCTATTATACCCGAAGGTTGCAGCTATAATAGTGAAAGTCAGGAAATAACAACATCGATTGGATGGAAAACCAGCTTTCAAAACGCTGATAAAATCCCAAGCTGGGATGCTAATGAAGATGTTTTAATGCATATGAGTTATTCTGATACATTAAATGCTAATAGAAAAACCTGTCTTAAGATAGATTACCGTAAAAAAGGTTCAAGCATTTACAATTCAGGCTTTCATGGCATTAATGTAGTAAAGGATGAAGGATATTCTTTCTATATGTTTGCTAAATCTTCTGTACCAAATTTCAAAGTAACTGTATCCCTTAGAGGTAAAAGCAATGAAGTTTATTCTTCCTATGATTTTTTAGTAGATAGTGGAGAATATAAAAAATATAATTGCATATTTCTTTCAAATTCAAGTGATGGGGACGCAAATTTTCACATAACAGCTGAATCAGAAGGAGAACTTACCATAGGATTTACTTCCCTTTTCCCTCAAAATACTTTTAATAAGCGCTTAAATGGGGTTAGACCTGATCTTGCTCAAAGGCTCAAAGATCTAAGTCCACAATTCTTGCGTTTCCCTGGAGGATGCATTGTTGAAGGGTTTAATAAAGAAAGCATTATGAGATTTAAAAATACCATAGGCCCTGTGTGGGAAAGACCAAGTCATTGGCTTTTATGGAATTATAGAACAACAAATGGCCTTGGCTTCCATGAATATCTTCAGCTTTGTGAAGATTTGGATGTGGATGCACTTTATGTTGTAAACTGTGGAATGTCTTGTCAGGGACGTGGACCTGAATATTTTACTCAGGATGAGCTTGATGAACTCCTCAGGGATATTTTTAATGCTATAGAATATGCTACTTCTAATAAAGAAAGTTATTGGGGCTTAAAGCGAGCTACAAATGGACATCCACAACCATTTAATCTTAAATATATTGAGATAGGAAACGAAAATTATGGGGAAATTTATCAAAAGAACTATTTATATATTTATAATGCTCTAAAAAATAAATACCCTCATTTGTTATTTATTGCAAATCAGCATAGAGAAACTGTTACGTTGCCAGCAGACATAATAGATGAACATTACTATTCTGATGTAGACTTTTTTGCATCAAATCATGATCTTTATGATAGTTACGATAGAAAAGGTCCAAAAGTATATGTGGGAGAATATGCTGTAACCACCGGTGCTAATGGCGGAAATCTGAAAGCTGCATTAGGAGAGGCTGCATACCTTACAGGTATAGAAAGAAACCAGGATGTGGTTACTATGACGAGTTATGCTCCCCTTTTTGCAAATAGGAATCATATGAATTGGTCTCCTAATCTCATTCTATTTGATAAGTCCATGAGTTATGTAATACCGACTTATTATATGCTTAAAATTTTTTGTGAAAACATTGGTGATTATGTTGTTGATTATTTATTAACTACTCAAGGTTATTCTCAGAGTAGAAAAGGTGGACCTGGATTTTTTAATACCTGTAAGGGCGATATGTTCAGAAATGTAACCATAAATAGTAGTCCATGTGACAACTTTTATGATACTACAAATCGCTTTAAAATGGACGACACCACATCTCATCTTCCTTGGGATAATAAATATTTCAGAATTTTTGGAGTAGCTGACTTAAGAAATTACACTGTTGAGATGGAAGCCAAGCCTGCTGACTCAAAAAATATTTCTATAAGCTTCTGGAATGACCTTAATAGTAAAAGCTATTTTGATTGGAAAATTGAGGGCTCTAAAAGCAAAATAATTCAATGGAATGGATTTTCAAGGTTATTCTTAGATGAAAAGGATGGAATAGTTATTAAAGAAGATGATTTTAATAAGATGAAGATAGTTTTGATGGAAGATACCTATAAATGCTACCTTAACGGAGAATTGATTCATAACTCTATGTTAAAAAAATCTCCTATAATTACCGCATCTACTGCTATAGATGCTGTGAAGAATGAGGCCATTATAAAGATTGTTAATCTATCATCAAAAGCTGAAGATGTACAAGTTACACTTGATGTAAAAACTGGAGACACAGCGAGCGTAATCCTGCTTACTTCTGATAGTGAAGAGGATGTAAACAGCTTTGAGGAGGAGAAGGTTAAACCTAAAACAATAAAAATCTATAATGTTTCATCCAGCTTCATATATACTGCTTCAAAAAAATCAATAAACATATTAAGAATACCTTTGGTATAACTGTACCAAGGCAGTATGGAAGATAATGGGGGAATATTATGTATAAAGTTTTTTTAATTTACCACAGTCATATTGATATCGGATACACAGAGCGTCAAGAAAAAATTGCTGTATATCAAGCTGATTTCATTAAACAAGCAGTTAAATTTGCGTTGTCAAAAAAACAGTTGGCGCGAGATGAGAGAAATAGGTTCCGTTTTACAGCTGAAGGATTTTGGGCTGTAGATGAATACCTTAAAAGATATGGCGAGGAGGGCAAGAAGGAACTAATTGCGGCTATAGGGACCGGCTACTTTGAACTTACAGGTGGATATTTCCACCTGGCTGATATCTTAAACTATGATAACCTTTCTCACTCGCTGGATTATGCAACGAACTTTGCAAAAGAAAATAAACTCTCAAATATTGAAGTTGCTATGTCCTGCGATGTCAACGGATTTTCTTGGGGCTATGCTGATGCACTCTATGACCATGGCATTAGGTATCTGTCTACCAATATCAATATCCATCATGGAGATACACCATTTGGACGTCCTCTTGTGCCCTTTTGGTGGGAAACACCAAAAGGGCGTAAAATTCTTGTATGGAACGGGCTAGCATATCATAAGGCCAATCAGTTTGGGTTAATTCCAGGGCTTGCTCCTGGAGGTAATCCAGGAATTCCAGGAATGCTTTCTGAGGACTCCTCATTTGTTGATGTTGAAGGCCCTGATTACGCTTATAAACGAATCAGCCAAATGATTAATGTCACCAAGGGAAATGGTTATACCTACGATTTTATGCCAATAATGGGATCAGGATTATATACTGACAACAGCCCTGTGGGCGACGATCACTGCGAGCTAATCGAAGAGTTTAACAAGAAGTACGGTGATGAGATAGAGATTGTTACCGCAACTCTTGATGAGTACTTTCACTATCTTACGAAAAATGGTGGAGAAATACCAACCTATCGCGGTGACTGGAACGACTGGTGGACTGATGGTGTAATTTCTACTCCAAACGAAACAAAGTTATTTCGCAACGCCCAACGTGTTAATGAGCTTACAAAGAAATTAGATCCAGAAATGAAGATTGTTTCTATAGATGAACATGAAGAAATATCTAAGCTACTTATAACTTATGCAGAGCATACATGGGGTCATTCAAGCTCATGCGGCGACCCTTATAAATTACTGGTTACTCAGCTTGATGCACGCAAGGCAAAGCTAGCATTTGATGCAGATGTTCTTTCAGCTACTGCATGCGACAAAGTTTGTAGGGCACTTGGCGAGGGTGAGTTTACGCAACATCGCCCATTCCGATATATTATTGTGAACCCACATGATTTTAATAAAAATGATGTTGTTTATCTTCTTACTGATTTTTGGGAGGAGGGAAGGTTCAATATGGGAGGTTTCCGCGTAGTAGATGAATCTGGAAAAGAAATTCCCTCTCAAAAAACACGTACTCTTCGAGGATCTATGATTGCATGCTATATTGAAATGAAGCCACATGAGAAAAAGACTCTAAGTTTGGAATTTGATTCTAATATTGAAAAGCATAATAATTTCTTATTAAAGCACGTAGAATCTGATTATGTTTACGAAAACAGCACATATATGCTTACCTATGGCAAAGATGGAATCCGTTCCATAGTTCACAAAGCTACGAAAGAGGAATTGCTGTATCCTGATGAGCCTAAGCTTGGCGAACCAGTTTATCAAATATTTCCAGAGGGGGTACGTCAGGATGCAGCAGGTTATGGATACGCGCAAAGGCACAAACCTGCTATGGAAATCCACAACGCTACTCTCCAATGCGTAGAACTTGTGGAGAGTGGAGATGTGTTCACACACATAAAGGCAATGTATCTGATTAAAGGCGCAGTGAAATGTATTGCTCACTACTACCTTTACAATGACCTTCCAAGGATTCTTGTAACCACTGAGATGGCAAAACAGCTTGTGATGGATCCAGAGGGAATGTATGTTTCACTTCCACTTAAAGTAAATGGTGGGGAATGGCATCTTGATAAAGCAGGAGCCTTCTTTAAACCTGGTGAACAGCTACCAGAGGGTTGTTGTGATTATTACCCTATTAATCGAGGCGTTGTACTCTCGGGAGATAAACTTGGACTAGCAGTGAACACGCTTGATACACCGCTTGTTTCAATTAATAGTATAAAACTATGGGACTACACACGCACTGCGGACACAATGGGTACACTATATTCCTGGCTAACAAATAACAAGTGGGAAACAAACTTCCGTAGTCAATGCTCAGGATACATTGAATCTCGCTATGTAATAGAGATTGACTCTGATTTAAAAACAGCAGAAATTGGTTTGAAAACACTTGAATCCAACGAATACGACATGATAGTATGCCGAACCGATTCTTGATCCAACGTAGGATTCTTTTAGTGTATAACCTGCTCACGTCATACACTTAAAATATATTAATTTGTTAAATGAAAAACTGATATGCAGTAAGTGTTATATATTTGTAATATTAGAAATGAAAACACTGCTATTTTGTAAGGAGTAAAGACACTATGGCTAAAAGAGTTACAATGCAGGATGTTGCGAACAAAGTTGGAGTTTCAAAGGTTACTATGAGGGAATCTACAAATGAAATAAAAAATAGCTAATTTAAAAAGATTAAGAAGAAAGATTTAAGCCATTTATGTATAAAAACGTTGAATGGTAAAGTTACAATTAGATAATGTAAGAGATTAGAGAGTCCTTGTAGCAAGACTTTTATTAAATACAAAACTTTAGTTGGATAACTAAAGTTTTGATTGACTTTGTGAAAACGTTGACTTAAACTATAAATATAACGTAACTAGGGTGTAATTATAACGTAATTATAAAGTTACTATAAATTTGATAGTATCTATATTATAAAAGATATGCTATTAAAAAAGTTAAGGTTAACTGATTTATTATTAGAACATGCATTTGTTACGTCAGCAAATCCATTGAGGTTTTGCGATTGTGTTCAGCAAAGAATAAAATTTACAAACAAATATACAAGGGGGATTATATAATGAGTAAAGTTAAAATAATTGGAGATACAATGAAAAATATGCCTTGGCAGGACAAGCCGGTTGGTTGTGAGGATGTAGTATGGAGACATAATGAAAATCCTATTATAGGTTGGAATCCAACACCAAAGACTGCTCGTGTTTATAATAGTTCGGTAGTGCCTTTTGGTGATGGTTTTATAGGGATATTTAGAGCAGACCATAAACATGGTAAGCCACAACTTCACATAGGTCGTAGCAAGGACGGTTTAAAATGGGATATTGAAAATGAAGAAATTCATTGGTTTGATGAGCAAGGAATTCCATATGAGCCATCATATTCTTATGATCCTCGCCTGGTTAAAATAGAAGACACCTATTATATAATATGGTGTTCTGATTTTGCAGGAGCGGCTCTTGCAATTGGAAAAACAAAAGACTTTAAGGAGTTTACTAGACTTGAAAATCCATTTATTCCTTTTAATAGAAATGGTGTGTTATTTCCAAGGAAAATAAATGATAAATATATGTTACTTAGTAGACCTAGCGACAGTGGACACACACCATTTGGAGATATATTCGTAAGTGAGAGTCCAGATTTAATTTATTGGGGAAGACATAGAAGAGTTATGGCAAAAGGAGGAGCTGGATGGTGGCAAGCAACTAAGATAGGAGCTGGAGCTGTACCGATAGAGACTACTGAAGGGTGGTTACTATTTTATCATGGTGTTTCAGGAACTTGTAATGGATTTGTCTATAGCTTTGGAGCAGCAATTCTTGATATAAATAATCCTTCTAAGGTTTTATATAGAACAAGGGACTATATTCTTACACCAGAGAAAAAATATGAAACTACGGGTTTTGTACCAAATGTAGCTTTCCCATGTGCAACATTACATGATGCAGAAACTGGAAGAATTGCTATATACTATGGAGCGGCGGATACTTATTTAGCAGTTGCATATTGTAATGTTGATGAACTTGTACAATATATAAAAGCTAATTCCGAATTAGCACCTGGAGACGCAGAAGAATATAGATAGTTTTAAATAATTATATTATAAATCCTTAAATCATTTTACTTTAAGATTTAGGGGTTTTTTTATATAAGAAGGCGAGGTTAGTATAGTATGATAAATTCAATGTATTATGTAAAAGATTTTGGAGCAAAAGCGGACGGTATTACATTAGACACAGTTGCAATTCAAACAGCAATTGACACTTGCAATAAAAATGGTGGGGGTAAAGTTGTATTAGAAGGTGGAACATTTTTGAGTGGTACAATTTATCTTAAAAGTAATGTAGATTTCAATATAACGATTTCTGCTAAACTTTTAGGAAGTGATGACCCTAACATGTATTCTAAAGATACACATCATAATCGATATATTGATGAACCTGACATGGATAGATGTTTTATTTATGCACAAGATGTAACTAATATTGCTATTACAGGGAAAGGAGAGATTTGTGGAAATGGAGCAAGTCTCCCTATTAAAGGTGGAATTGCACGTCCTATGATGATTAGAATATTGCGTTGTAAATATATTAGATTAAATGGTTTGCGTTTGAGGGATTCAGCAGCTTGGACAACTGCATTTTTGGATAGCGAAAATATATGGGCAGAAGATTTAGATATTTCATCTCAAACTAATTATAACGGTGATGGATTAGACTTTGATGGTTGCAAAAATATTTTTGTTTCAAATTGTAGGATTGATGGTAGTGATGATAATATATGTCTGCAAGCATCAAGCAGGGAATATCCAGTTAAAAATGTTCATATCGTAAATTGCTCTTTATCGTCAGTTTGTGCAGGAATTAGAATAGGCCTTAAATCAGTTGGGGATATAAGTAATGTTGTGATACAAAATTGTACATTTGAAAATGTTTGGCGTGAAGGAATAAAAATAGAAAGTAGTGAGGGCGGAAAGATAGAAAATATTATGGCAAATAACTTGGTTATGCATAATGTTCGTCGACCGCTTTATTTATTGTGTAATAATACTATTGCTGGACTTGGAATTACAGAATTTCCGGCAATTGGTGAATTAAAAGGTGTTACTATTAGCAATTTAAGAATTACTGAAGATAATGAAATGAAAAATACTCATCTAAGGTTTGGAAAAGACATTATGGGAACTCCACAATTTAATGGAATAAGAATAGATGCTCATAAGACGCATAAGATAGAATCTGTGATATTGTCTAATATAAATTATCAAGTATTAGGTGGAATAAAGGCTGATGAAATTCCAGAGGAATATCCAGAGGTTTTAGATTGTAGAATTGAGAAGGATAAACGTGGGTCTGGAAACTACTATCCAGATTGGAGTAGAACTGGTTTTATGGACATTAGGAATGTAGATGATATTCAAATTGAGAATATTCGGTTGTCTTCTATTGCTTGCGATGAAAGAACTCCTGTAATTATTGAAAATTGCAATGAAATTACGCAAAACAATATTATAATAAAAAACCATGGTAATGATAAGATAATGAGTATGGGGTCTATGGAAAATTAGCAAAATAAAAGTCTTACAATTATAAATAATATAGAGAGTAGGAGAATTGTAAAAATGATAATTGATGAAAATGAGAGAATATTGTTTCAAGGAGATAGTGTTACAGACGTAGGTAGGAATAGAGAAGAAGAGGATAACCTTGGATGTGGATATCCTATGATGGTTGCTTCTTTATTTGCTGCTATTTGCCCACAAAAAAATGTTAGCTTTTTAAATAGGGGAAATGGAGGGGAGAGCATAAAGCACTTAGAAGCTAGGTGGCAAAAGGATTGTTTAGATTTAAAGCCTACACTTGTGTCGATACTTATAGGTATAAATGATTGTTGGAGAAAGTTTGATAGTAATCAACCCACTACACCAGCTGAATTTGAAGCAAGCTATAGAGTTTTATTAGATAAAATTAAGAAACAAGGTATAAAGAAGATAATAATGCTTGAACCTTTTGTTCTGCCAGTAACAGAAGATCGCAAAACTTGGAGGGAAGACTTAGACCCTAAAATACATGTTATAAGAGAATTAGCTAGAGAATACAAAGCAATTTTAATACCTTTAGATGGAATTTTTAGTGCTGCCTCAGTGCTTAAACCTTCAAATTTTTGGACTGTTGATGGAGTACATCCTACCAATGCAGGTCACGCGCTTATCGCTAGAGAATGGTTAAAAACTGTAAAGGTCATTTAAATATTTAGGAGGAATTTTAATGAATGTAAAATACACAGGAAGATTTGAATTTAGTAAGGTTGATGGCCCTGAATTTGCATGGTCTGGGAGCACTATAAGTGCAAGATTTTGTGGAACAAGTGTTTATGTGAAACTAAGCTCGGATAATGAAAATTATTTTACTGTACTATTAGATGGAAAAGTAATCATAGAAGTTTTACGAGTAATTGGCACATATAGCTATAAACTTGCTACAGAATTAGTCTATGGTGATCATGAGGTAAGTATTGTTAAGCGAACAGAATTTTCCTCAGGAAAGGTTCAATTTTTGGGGTTTGATTTCGGGGAGGGTTCTGAATTATCACCTTCAAAGCCTTTGGATAGAAAAATAGAATTTATTGGAGATTCACTAATTTGTGGATTTGGAATGGATGCAGAAAATGAAGATGTAGAATATGAACCTAAATATGATAACCCATATCTATCATATGTATCTATTACAGCTAGAGCTCTTAATGCAGAATGTTATATTATGGGTCGTCCTGGGTTAGGTGTTATTAGAAAATGGGATGGAGATATGACGACTCCAATGCCTTCAAAATATGATTATATAGCAGAGGAAAATGAACTTGCGTGGGATTATAAAGCTTGGACTCCACAATTAGTTGTAATAAATTTAGGAACCAATGATTTTTGTGGAGGGTTTATTCCTGGTAGAAATGATTTTGTGGAGCCTTATATAAATCTTATAAAAAAAGTACAGCAAAACTATTTAAATGCAAAAATAATTTGCACTATAGGGCCAGTAATTGAAGACATAGCTCTTTCGACTACAAGAGAATACGTACAACATGGTGTAATGGAGTATTTTGATAAGGATACAGTTTATTTTTGTGAATTTGAGCATCAATCTGAAAAAAACGGTTATGGAGTTACTAAACACCCGAGTGTGAAAACACATGAATTAATGGCCAAGGAGCTTATAGAAAAAATTAGGGAAGTTATGAACTGGTAATCTAAATTAATTATACAAGGAGTTCTTAAAATGAGTGATAGACAATTTATAAAAGGATTTACCTTTGGATGGACTGCCAAAAGGGGAGAGTATAAAACGAAGGGGACCATAAAATCTTTAAAAAAGCTTTAAGATACTGGAACAGAGTGGATTGCCCTTGCTTTTGATATAAAACAAGAAAAATTTTGCTCAACAAAAATATATTTTGACTATAACTATACGGTGACAGATGGTGAAATTGCTTTCGTTATCAATAATGCTCATGAAATGGGTATCAAAGTTTGCCTTAAGCCTGTTATTAATTTAAGTGACGATCTATGGCGTGCACGTATAAATTTCCCTGATGATGATAGTACATATTGGGATGAATGGTTTGAGTCCTATACAAACTTTATATGTCATTATGCACAGATAGCTGAAGAAACAAAATGTGAAATGTTTTGTATAGGTTGTGAGATGTCTGGTACGGAAAGAAAGACCCAGCATTGGAGGCATGTTATAGAAAAGGTACGAGGTATCTACACCGGATCAGTTACCTACAATGCAAATCATGGTAGTGAGGAAGATATAGAATGGTTTGATGCTGTTGATATAATAGGAACAAGTGCCTATTATGCTGTATCAAAAACTAATGAAGACACCGAAGAAAGTATGATAGCAAAATGGGAAGAAACAAAGGGAAAATTATATAAGGTTCATAAAAAGTTTAATAAGCAGATTCTTTTTATGGAGATTGGATGCAGAAGTGCCAGCGGATGCTCAACTATGCCCTGGGACTGTTTTACAGACCTTCCTTTTGATGAAGAGGAACAAGCTAAATACTATAGTTCTGCGATGAAAGCATATTGGGAAGAAGAATGGTTTAGTGGTTTTTTTTGGTGGGATTGGAAGCACACTCTTTATGCTCTTGAAGATGCTAAATTAGACAAAGACTTTAGTATTTACGGTAAGAAAGCTGAGGAAGTTGTTAAAGAGTGGTATAAACATAAGTAAATCTATTAATTCCAATATAATCTGTTAATTAGGGGATGAAAAGTTGAATAAAGATAAAAAACACAAATTATATGATTTATCTGGTGAGTGGGCATTAAGTGTGGAAGATACAGGTGCAGGCACTTTAGAACAATCAATGGTTATATTTAATGAAAGGAAAACTATTCCATGTAAAGTACCAGGAGATGTTCATATTGCACTAACAGATGCAGGTATTATGAAGGATCCACTTATTGATATTAATAGTGAAGAATGTAGATGGGCAGAAAAAAAAGAATTTTGGTATACCAAGACTTTTAATATCGACGAGAATTTCATTCAAGATTTCACACAGATTACCTTTGAGGGACTGGACTTAACGGCAGATATTTGGATGAATAATCAGCTTATTGGAAGTCATAACAATGCTTTTATTGGAAAAACATTTGACATCTCATCGAATATTAAGATTGGAACAAACATTTTAATAGTTAGAATAGACGATGGTGTGAGCGGCGTAAAAGATGAATCAGTTGAACTTATGGATCACTCTTGGAACAAAGCGCAGCCTCATAGAGCCTTAATGCGTAAACCTCAATTTGTATACGGCTGGGATTGGACTATTTGGCTACCTACCTGTGGAATATGGAAAGGCGTGCATATAGATAGTTATTATAATAGTTACATTAAGGATGTTTATGTTCAAACACAATTTGAGGGAGATCAAATAACAATATCAGACAAAATTAACTTAAGTATAGATATTGATATTGAACTATTAAAAAAGGATAATTATATACTTGAATGCATGGTATATGAAGACTCACGATATGATGATACAAGTAATGCTATTTTAACTAGTAGAAAGGAAATAGTAATGGATAAGCTCGCGTCCATTAATTGTAATATGAAATTTGACATAAAATCACCTAAATTATGGTGGCCAAATAAATCAGGGTTACCTTACCTATATCATATTGTTGTAGAAATTCAAGATAAAAGTGGAAATGTTATTGATAGTCTTACAAGAAACCATGGCTTAAGAACTGTATCAATTGATCAGCAGGAACTTGGTGATAATCAAAGAAGCTTTACCTTTAAAATTAATGGTACACTTATATTTGCTAAAGGTGCAAATCATGTACCAGCAGATTGTTTGATAGGCCGAATAACTGACGAAAAAAATAGACTTATACTAGAAGCTACTGCAGACGCAAACATGAATATGATTCGTGTTTGGGGTGGAGGCATTTATGAGAGTGAAGGGTTTATGGGAACCTGCGATGAACTTGGGATTATGGTATGGCATGATTTTATGTTTGCATGTGGATATTATCCAGATCATGATCCAAAATTTTATGAAGAAATACGAATTGAAGCAACGTCGGCTATAACAAGGCTAAGAAATCATGTTAGTTTAATAGGATGGTCTGGAAACAATGAAATTCAAGAAATGTATCTATCAGCAAAAGAAAACTTTAAAGATTTGCCATGGTATGGTGGACGTATTTATGAAGAGCTTTTACCAAGCCTTGTGAAGTCGCTTTGCATTGATAGAATCTATAGAGAAAGTAGCCCTTTTGGAGGACCTTCGCCATCAAGTTTTGATGAGGGCGATCAACATACATGGCATTTTACCCATCGTCCTAATTGGGAACATTATTTAGATCTTTGGCGTTTTACAGATCTTGATTATAAATTTTTAAGTGAGTTTGGCATTATAGGTGCAATGAATATAGAGTCTACGGTGAAATGTATTAAAGAGAAATCTCTTAATCCTGATTCACCTGAGTGGCTTCATCATACCAATACAACAAGTGATCATAAGTTATTAAATATGATAGTTAATAAGTATTTTGGTGATTATTCAAAATTTAGCATGCAGGAGTATATACTTAAAAGTCAGGTAGTGCAAGCAGAAATTATGCGCCATATATATGATGAACTACGTAGTCGTAAGTTTAGGTGCTCCGGTATACTGCTTTGGACACTCAGTGACTCATTTGGTGTGCATAACTGGTCTGTGATAGATTATTATCTAGGAAAGAGACCTGTGTATTATTATTTAAAAAGGTCAATGGCTCCATTTGGGTTAGCATTAAATGGATATGAAGCGCAAAATTTTGATGGAATGGCAAGTTATAAAGAATATTATAAAGGTGCAGTGTCACCTATAGAAATTACCATAATGAATGATACATTAGAAGAAAAAGATGTGCTTTTAGAATATAGAATTTTAAAAATGAATGGAAATGTATTAAAAAAGGGAGAAATGGTAAAAATGATTAAAGCAAATAGCGTGCTAGAATCTGTTAATGTGGATTTTGAAGACATTATACCAGGTTTTATACCAGAGGAAACATTTATGCATGCACAAATTAGTTGTAATGGAGAACTTTTAAATGAAAATAGGTACTTTTTTGCACCTTATAGTAAATTGAAATTAGAGAATGTTAACATTAAGTATAGTGCAAATAATATATCAAACCAAAAAGTAGAAATTTTATTACAAGCGAAATCTTTTGTTTGGATGTTACATATTTCAACGCCAGATGGAGTAATACCTAGTGATAATGATTTTGATTTAATCCCAGGAGATATAAAATGTGTTGAAATAGAAGTAGAAAATGCATTAAAATATTTCCCTATATTTAATAGTTTAAACCCAGGTATAACAGTGGAACTTGTATATAATTTAAGAAACTAATAAATATAAAGATAGTCACCATTATTTTATAAAATAAATAATGGTAACTATCTTTTAGTATAGTTACCATGTCCAGGGTAGACTCTTTCACATGGTACCTCCTAAAATAAAATTCAACTATTGTTCTAAGATATTTCCCGCTATTATGCGAAATTAAATATTGTTAGTTATTGGTAAAGTAAATGATCGAGAGCATAATATATATCCTAAATACCATATAATACAATTTGCCCACAGTTGTTAGAATATAAAATCCAGATTACCAAATAAAATTGTGGATAAATATTAAAATATGTACTAAAATCATGTCTAAGGTGTAAATTGATCCAATTTACCAATGAACAAATGGTTAGTAAACCTTAATAATAAGTTCTAGGAGTAATGCTACCGAATTTTTGAGATGAAGTTGATTTTTGGGTAAAAATGAATTGAGAGATAGCTATGCCTTAAGGGTTTCTGAGTGTGCACAATAAATATCATACGAGGTGATAAGAAATGAATTTTAAAAAAATTATGAATATTGTAGTTATAGTTTTTTCATTGTTTTTGTTTATAACGGTAAGCAAATTAATAGCTTTTCTTTTTATTATTGGATATGTAGCATATATAAATTTGGCAACAATTATTTATCTTATTGGAAACAATAAATACAAAAAAAATGAAAAGGACGAGGCTTATAAATATTTTGATAAAGCCTACAAAATGAAGGGATCTTCTGTGAAAACAAAATTGTCTTGTGTATATTTTTTGCTACTTAAAGGTGAATTAGATGAGGCAGAGAAAATACTTAAACAACTTTCAACGGAAGAGTTAAGTTCTGACAACGAAATTAATATAAAACTTAATACTTCAATTATTATGTGGAAAAGAAATAATATAGAAGAAGCTGTTAAGATACTTATGGAATTATATAAAAAATATAAAACTACTATTATATATCAAAACTTAGGATATTTTTTAATTCTCAAAAAAGATTATGCTAAAGCAATGGAGATTAATCTTGAAGCATATGATTATAATTCAACCAATGCAGGTATACTAGACAACTTAGCAATGACTTATTATATGCAGGGTGAATATGATAAGTCATTAAAGGTATATGAAAAATTAATGATAGAAAAACCCAATTTCCCTTCAGCATATTATTACTATGCTTTGACGCTGATTAAAATAAACAAAAATGAAGATGCACTTCAAAACCTAAAACAAGCGTTAAAATGTAATTTTACATTTTTGAGTACTATATCAAAAGAGAAAATTGAAGCTACTATAACTGAAAGGGAAAGTTCAAAGAAATAATATAGGTTTAGATATAAATATAGGTTTAGAGGGGTAAATAATATGGTTAATTTGAGTGGGATGAGTAAGAAAAAGAAGATTGGATATATATGGGAGTAATATAAGATACATATTATATGCATTATAGCAATTATATTTATAGTAGGATCCATTATACATAGTCAAATTACTAAAATAGATTATGTATTTAATTTAACTATGTTTGGAAATGTAGTAGATGTGAATAAGAGTAATGATTTAGAAAAGCGACTTACAAAAATTGTTGTAAAAGAGGGTGAGGAGCGAAAAGAAGCTATTATCGAAAGCATTCCACTTGACGGTTCAAGTAGTGACAATGTTTCATTATCAAGCCAATACATGCAGAAGTTTATTGCTCAGGTATCAGTTGGAGAACTTGATGTTTTAGTTTTAGACAAGGGTAAGTTTGAGTCACTTGTTAAACAAGATATATTTTTAAAATTGGATAATAGAAACCAGTTAGATTTGGCTTCTATAAAAAATGAGAAGATTGAAGCTAAGGGAAGAGATAACAACATGGCTGTGTATGCTATAAATGTGGAAAATAATAAAATATTTAAAGATATGGGATATGATACTAAAAATAAGGTAATTGCTATTGTTAGTACGAGCAAACAAAAGGAAAATTCGACTTTGGTACTTAAGTGGCTTTTAAACATAAAATAGAAGGTTTATAATTTTATATTAAAGTAAAAAGCACTAGGCTGCAAAGATTAGTGCTTTTGTTGTACCCTACAGATGTTAAAGGTGTCATATAAAGTCTAACTAATTTATGGACTTACAGTCAACTGATACTTGTGACAACTACATATAAGTATATAACGTAACTTAAGTATTTATTTATGACTTGTTGTAAAATGAAGTTGAACCAATAAAAAATCCATAGTGGATTAATTCT
>ERZ1463037.37-NODE-37-length-23318-cov-12.433607_pt1 | contig 23318 bp, 16 predicted proteins | sample MGYA00564484_ERZ1463037 | MGnify/ENA primary metagenome ERZ1463037 (study PRJEB39244, sample SAMEA3635151) | Helicobacter pylori | study: EMG produced TPA metagenomics assembly of PRJEB11511 data set (Assembly of a 5300-year-old Helicobacter pylori... | reverse complement strand
CCCTTTTTGCCAATAAAAGGGTTTTTGCTATTTGCAATGGCTGAGTAGTAACAAAATTTTTTTTAAATAACTGTCCTAAATATATAGTATTTATGGAAAACTGTTTTGAAATATCTTTCAATTTAATGTCCTTATTATAATTACTGTTTATATACTTTTGCACTTCATATACTATACCAAATTTGCTGGTTTGTTTAAGGGTATGTATATATCCACTAACTAAAATGCAAAATTTTGTTAATTGCTTCCTTACATCACAAATAATCATAAAGTTAAACTTAAGATGCTTAAAACTATTAGATACCTCTCTTACATCACCACCCATATGTACAATTAATTTTATAACCTCAAGTTCAAAGCTTAATATGTTGGCTTTTATAATTTCTGGTGCAATTCTGTGCATAGCAAGATTTTCATAAATATATTCTATGTTTTCATATATCTTATTAATATTATTTTTTTCAACAGACTCTAATAATTCATCAAATAATTTAGTGCTTGAACTTCCATAATTAAAAACTATATTCTCTATATTCTCATAACTTACTATACCTTTTTTGCTTAGTATAAAATTTGTATTTATAGTATTCAAGCAAGAATCTCGAGAGCACTTTATCGAAGGAATACCAATAAATCTTATCCCTGTATAAATAATTACATGTATTCTTATTTTTTCTAATATTTCATCAATTATTGTCTGTAAAATAGATTTCATATCCATATTATTCTTATTAAGCTTTGATATTGACACTAATATTTCTAATCCATTATTCTCTGATAAAACATTTAACGCCTTATTAATACCGGTAATATTTAAAATAACCCTTTTTATTTCTTTAATTATTTCATATGAATTTTCTTCGTAATATTCTAGTATATTTAACACTTTAATAGGTTGTAATATTACATATACAAATTCGCCCTTTTCAAATTCAGGTATAAATTGTTTTATTTTATATAATTCATCTTGTTCTATATATCCATTAACAAATCTTTCTAACACTTTAGTTGTAAAATCCACATAGTTAAACGTATTGAGAATTTTTTCACTTTTTAAATCAAGTTCTTTATTTAATTTAATTAGAGTCTCTATTATCTCTTCTTCCTCAACCGGTTTCAAAATATAATTACATACGCCATATCCCATTGATCTTTGAGCATATTCAAAATTACTAAAGCCAGTTAGTATAATATACTTTGACTCTATGTCTGCGTTTTCCACGCATTTTTTTACAAGTTCTAATCCATCCATTTCAGGCATTTTTATATCAGTAATGATTAAATCAGGTCTGAAATCCTTAGCTAATTTTAATGCATCCCTTCCATTATCTGCTTCATAACATATACTGAAATTATAACTCTCCCAATTAATTAGAGATCGGAGCCCCTTTCTAACAAAAGGTTCATCATCTACAATCATAACTCTATACAAAATATCACCTCTGATTTCTAACATTAACCTTTGAAGGTATTCTCATTATTATCTTTGTTCCTTGACCCCAAATACTATTTATTTTAAAATCAAAATCATTCCCATAAATTAGCTTCAATCTATTATATACATTACTAATACCTATATTCTTTCTCCCTTCATGCTCTTGTTCCAAACTTTCCACTATGTCCTTAAGTTTTTCTTTCTTAATTCCAGTACCAGTATCAATTATCTTGCATATTATATTACCATTAGTATACTCTAAACTTACAGTTAACTTTCCCCCATACTTTTTACCTTCAATACCATGAATACAAGCATTTTCAACCAATGGTTGCAAAATCATCTTTGGTATCATTATATCCAGTACCTTCTCATTAATAATAATCTCATACTCTATCTTATCTCCAAATCTATATTTTTCAATTTTTAAAAAATCTTCAATATAATCCATTTCCACCTTAGCCGGTATCATGTCATCTCCCCACTCCAAAAGTCTCCTAAAAAGTTTAGCTACATATTTTATTATTTGCGCAGTTTCTACTTCCTTTTTTATAACACTCCTCATTCGTATACTCTCAAGCACATTAAACAAAAAATGAGGATTAATTTGACTTTGAAGTGCTTTTATTTCGGCCTTCCTTCTTTCAATTTCAATACCTTTATTTTGTATATTGACTTCATACACATCAGTAATAAGTTCCTGAATTTTTATAGTCATATAATTAAATTCCCTAATTACACCTCCAATTTCATCTCCACCTTCATTACAATCTATGATTTCATATTTTTGTTTTCTAACTTTCTTTATATGAATACTTAGAATCCTTAGTCTATTCGTAAAAGAAAAAGCTATTATATATGTAACTATTAATGCAAATAGTAAATCTATAAACGCCATATACAGAATAAATTTTTTAGAACCCTGTATTGCATCTGAAATATAGGATTTATTAATGACAGAAATAACATGCCAATTTTTCAAATCACTATATTTGTCTAAATTAGTTTTGAATTCGTACTGGTTATCCTTAAGTAATTTAGAATTATAAACAGGTAATACATTATTATTTTTAATATATTTATTATCTGTTGTATATAATATTTGATTTTTTCCATTAACTAAATATACTTCTCCAGTAAGTTTCTCAGACTTAAGTGAATCCATAATAACGGAGTCATCTATATTTATTTTTAATATGCTATTATAATCACCGTCTCCATAATCACTTAGCACTTTCATAAGACTAAACTTCCATTCTCCATTTTCCTTAAAATAACCATAATGAAACTTGTAAGGATTACTTGTTACTACCCTATACCAATAATTCTTCATAACCTCATCATTTATTTGAACAAATTCGCTACTATTTAATACACTTTTATTTCGTGTATATATCTCAACTTCACTTATCTGATTTGCTAGATAATTTTTTCTCATCAATGCATCTTTTAAAAAGTCACTATATATATCATAAAATGCTTCAATAGATGGATATTGTTTATCCAAGGCTTCCTTAATTTTATCATCCGAAATAATAGTAAATCCAACAACTGTAACATCATTCAAATTTTTATATAACTGGTCTTTAGTTCTATCAAGTGAAGCCTTAATTTGCACAATCTGCTGCTTTTTTATATTATTACTAGTAATGTTAATAAATATTATATTAGTCAATACTACGGGAATAAATACACACAACAAATAAATAAGCATTAATTTGTCTCTTACGCTTATATTGTTAATAATATGTTTATTAAACAATGATTTAAACAAGTTATTGCACCTCCTTGCATTACTAATAATTATATTAACTATACATTTAAGGCAATAACATTGCAATAAAAGCTCCAGCATCAATAAATTAATGCTAGAGCTTTTATTGCAAGCTATTATTGTATGCATTACCCCTTAACTCCTCCAAGTGTAAGCCCTTTCGTAAAATACTTTTGCAAATAAGGGTAAACAACTAAGATTGGTAATATTGCAACTATAGTCATTGCCGCCTTTAGTGAATTAGGTGTAACTGTAGCCCTTGCGCTAGCACCTTTTAGTGCATCCAGTTGTGATGCTCCCGAACTTGCCATTGATAAGCTTGATTGTAGCACCTTTTGAAGTTCAAACTGCAACGTACTAAGGTTAGTGTTTGAACAATATAACATGGTGTCGAACCAAGAATTCCATTGTCCAACCGCAACAAATAATATTACTGTTGCGAGTACAGGTACGCTTAGAGGCATTACTATAGAAAATATTATCTTAAGCTCATTTGCCCCATCAATTTTAGCAGATTCAATGAGACTTGGAGGTAACCCTGCAACATAACTTCTTACAATCATTATGTTGAATGCGCTTACAACTGCAGGAAGCACATAAACTAGAAAATTATTTCTGAGATTTAAATTCATTATTAAAAAGTAGCCTGGAATTAACCCAGCACTTATATACATTGATGCTACAAATATTCTCGAATAAAATTTTCGAAAAACAAACTCTTGTCTGCTTAAAGCATATCCTACTATAAGACTACAAGTTACATTCAAAGCCGCGCCAATAATAGCACGCGCTGTAGAAATAAATGCTGCATGATAAATAGCTTGATTCTTAAATATTATTGAATAGTTAATCGTTGTAAATTTTCTTGGCCAAATATATATTCCACCTCGTATAGAATCAGTTGAGTCATTCAATGAAATAGCTATAGTATTTAAAAATGGATACAATGTTATAATTATAAGAAGACACAATAGGATATAATTTATTGTGTCAAAAATTATATCCTCCCTTGTCGCTTTAATTTTCATAAGAACCCTCCTAAAAAAGATATTTAAAATGCACTCTCGCCATCTAACAACTTTGATAACCTATTACAAGACATTACTAGAATTAGTGATACTACAGAGGTAAATATACCAGCGGTTGTAGCAAAAGAATATCTTCCAAGTGGTATTCCTAAATTATACACATATATTTCTAGTGTATTTGAAACATCGGCTACCATACCGTTTCGAAGAAGATACACTTGTTCAAAATTAGCAGTTAATAACCATCCAATGCTAAGTATCATTAATATTTTTATAGTAGGAATTATACTTGGTAATGTTATTGCAAATACTTTTCTAATTCTACCGGCTCCATCAATACTTGCAGCCTCATACAATTCATTATCAATAGCAGTCATTGCTGCTAGATAAATAATGGTACTCCATCCTATCTCTTTCCAAAGATCAGAACCAGCTAATATCCCCCAAAATAGTTTTGGAATACCCATAAATGCTATAGGTTCCTTAATGAAATGTAATGCAATTAGCACCTCATTCACTATACCATTATCTGGCGATAGTGCAGTAGTAACTATACTTGCTGCAACTACCCATGAAACAAAATGCGGTAGATATGATATAGTCTGAACTACCTTCTTAAATTTAACATTCCTTACTTCATTTATCAACACAGCAAGTGTTATTGCTCCAGTGAACCCAGTAACAAATTTCAAGACACTGATTCCAAGAGTATTTCTTATTGCGTGATAAAAGTCAGGGTCTTTAAACAATACAGAAAAGTTTTTTAAACCAACCCATTCAGAACCTTGAACCCCAAGAGCTGGTTTATAGTTTTGAAAAGCCATTATCCATCCCCATAAGGGTACATATACAAAAACTATAAGTAATACTAAAAAAGGAAGAGTAATAAGTATCAGTTCCTTCTGTTCTTTTACTTTTGTTAAAAAAGTTTTTTTACTTTTATAGCTAATAATTTGATTGGCTTCCATTTCAATTTGCGCTTTTCCCATTTAAACCCCTCCTATATAATTATATTTATAAAACAATCTATGTAAAACTCTATATGATATGTTGGTATCACAAAAATTTTTTTTTCATACATTAATATTAAAAAGTATACTTAATGTATACTTTTTAATATTCATTTTCTTAGATTACTTCCAGTTCTTTACTCTTAGTTGAATTTGCTGAGTAGTATATTCATCTCCAACATTATAATTAGCGGATTTCATTTCCTTAGTGTACTGAGTCCATACATCTTCAAATGTTGATGGTTTTGCCATTACAAGTGAAGCCATATATTTTACCTTTAGATCATCAGTTTTCTGTTGTGCTATCTTAATATCTTGCTTAGAATCTGGAATTAGGATATCCCATACTAAAATCTGATTTAGCAGCAGGAGCAAACATATCATTTAAAGTTTTAACATGATAAGCCCTCAATACCTCTTTTTCATAAGGTTGGTATTTTGAAGCAATATATTCTGGTGTATCTTGAGGAGATACAAAATTTCCATCAGAAAATTTTGCATTTTTACCTGCATCAGAATGAGGGAAGTACCAAAGTGAACCAACACCTGTCTTTTGTACATATGTTGGATCTGCCATTTTAGCTGCTTGTGCAGCTGTTTCTATCATTTTACCATCTTTAACTGTATAATCTACTCCTTCAATACCCCAATTTTGAAGTTTTTGTATTTTATCTGATGCTATTTGATCAAGTAACTTAAATGCAGCAACAGGATCCTTGCATGATTTAGTTATATATATTCCTCCGCCTGTACCTATACTTGTAAGTCCACTATAAGCATCTTTTTTTACGCCATCATTCAAAACTGGTATTGCAAATGGAACTTTATCAAATAGTTTTTGTTGTTCAAGTGAATTTATTGGATCCCCTATTTGCCATCTTTCCATATACATACCAACTACAGATCCTGAAGCCACTTTAGCTTTAAAAGTATCACTATTATCTATGAAAGGTTTTTTATCTACAATATCTTTATTTCATTCTTCATTTAATTTTTTAAGATAGTTGTGTGTAAAATCTGATAATCCAAAGTTATGTGCTACATTTTTATCATCAATATAACAAGCGCCAGTATTGGGATATCCAGCTAGGTAACTTCCCACATTTGCTATAAGATAGTTTCCAGAAACTGCATTAGTAGTAAATCCTATATTAGGTTTACCATTAAAAGTTGGATTTTTGGCCATGTAGTCATCAATTATTTTAAAGTATTGATCTATGTTTAATATTTTAGGGTAACCTGCTTGTTTTAAGACATCTTTTGCAAGATAAAATCCTGAAGCAGGGTATAATGGTGTTGGACCGTTTCTAAAAGGTGGTAATGAATAAGTATGTCCATCTTTAGGATTCTTTATTTTTTTAAGATCAGCGCCATAAATCTTCTTTATATTGGTACCATATTTTGCAATTAAGTCCTCTAATGGAATTACTGCTCCTGCATTAATAAACGAATCTACATCACCAGCATCTATCGATATTAAATCAGGATATTCTCCAGAAGCAATCATAACACCTGACTTAGTTTTTGAATCCGTACCAACAAGATAACTTGTTTTAAACTTTGTTCCAGTAATTTCTGTTACTTTTTTTCCTACTGCTGTACTAGAAATATCTACAGGTTTCGTATCCATATTGTAAAATAAACTAAACTCTTTTTGAGCTTTTCCTGCTCCATTATCTGTTGTGGCCACTTTTTTTGCACCACACCCAGATAAAAGAGAAATCACAAGTGTAGCAGATAGCAACATCGAGAAAATTTTCTTTCTATTCATTATTTTTGTACCCCCCTAATTTTAATTCCATTCATATTATATATAGTATGAACTATGTACTAATATTACAATGTAAACATTTACTACGCAACCTAAAAAACTTATATTTTACTGTAATAATTAAACACTTTATTTTTTTAGTATAGCTGATGTATCTCTAGATAAAAAGATAGCTAAAGGTGCAATTTATAAATGAATTAAAGACATTGAAAAAAAAGGAATAAATATTTTAAGGCTAAATAAAGAAAAACTTTAGCCGAAACCGTAACAGTACTAGTACTAAGAAAAAACATTCATGCATATATTCATTTGATAATTTTATATCATATAAACCTGAATGTATCAGTATTACTATAATTTAAACATATATCTTTATAAGTTTCATAACTCCAGTCATCCTTACCGTTAACCTTTAGAACTACACTCCCTATTTCACAACTTAATAGTGTATCTTGTAAACCTCCGCCATTTAATTTTTCATAATTCTCAACTTCATTTACATAATGTGTTGTATAAGCTCCTCTTGCATAAACCGCACCGTTAGCAGACACAAAAACTGCTTTTGGATCTGTCAACTTAATGAAATCAGTGCTTATGGATCCATGAAAATGATGATTACCATAGAAGTAATCTGCCTTTAAAAAATACAAATTATCCTTGTATAGATTCATAATTGTCTCTTGCGTTTTAGCATAGTTATCCGATCCATGACTATACTTAAATCCTTTATACTCCACCATCATTGATATTGAAATATTATTCTCATCAAGTTCCTGCTGTGGTACTCCATTTATGTCATACCTACTGTTAAGAACTGTTATATTCACACCACCTAAATCCCATATACTAGAAAGTTTATCTTTAGGAAGAACCATAGTATTATCCAGGTACTGATATTCGTTAAGTTGTTCATATCTCATTATATTAGTCTTCCTAATCATAGCTGTCACCTCAGAACTTGCTAATCTCAAAAGGTTATTGTCCCTCAATATATCCTCTAAATGTCCGTTATGGTCATCATGGAAATGAGTCAATATATAGTAATCCACCTTCAAGTTATTAATCCTTAAGTATGGTAGAATAATCTTTTCTGCCTCATCTGATTTTGCTGAGTCAATTAAAAGATTTTTACCATTAGGCAACTTAATTAGTGTAGAGTTACCATGATCTATATCAAAGTTTATTATTTCAACCTCTTTGTGATTGTTGTTTGCACTTACTTTTAAATCATATCTTTTACAACTGATATCTTCAAATATTAGTAATATTTCATTATCGCCTCGAGGCAAGTTGGATACACATTCTTTGCTTAATACTATCGTTCTCCTGTTTTCAACTTCTCCACTAGCTACTTCCGTTGTTGTAAAATTCTCAACCTTGTAATCTACAATTTCGCCTAATTTAGTTGTTATTTCCTTTAGAACATGACCATTTTTCTCCAGATGTATATACATATCTCTTGGGGCATTCAAATAGAATATGTCACTGTTTGGAGATATTTTCGCAGTTTCCACTATAGTTTCCACTTCTGAGGCATTTGCCGCTCCTATCTGTAAATAATTAATGTCTATATTTCCACTTTGCCTCATTATAGCTATACTGTTAAATCCTTCATCAAGTTGCACTACCTGCTTAACATCGCCCCAATTATTGCCGAGCGTCATTAGGAATCCAACACCATAAACTAATTCCCCCGACTTATTTTTTACAACAACATCTTGATTCTGATCACCAGGTATAGCTCTGTATTTAAAATGTAATTCATACCTTCCCGCTTTAGGTGCATCTACTGCAAACACTGCACCTCCTGAATTATCAATTTGCAAAAAAAAATTTGCAGCTGAACCTTCAGTTATAATTTTAGCTCCACCAAGTATAGTTGCATCTTCAATTTGATATATATTCTTTCTTTGAGCATTATCTAAAATATTAAAGGTAATTTGAGGATCTAGTCCAACATCAAAGTGAAGTGCTAAATGTCCTGTTAAAATTGATCTATTAATAAAGACCTCCTTTTTAACGGTTAACTGTTTATTTTCCTCATCTACAGTATATAGACTCTTGTCCATAGCTTGTCCATCCCATAACAACTCTACAAAACTATTATAATGATTTTCATACTTCAAGATTAAATCTTCAGGAGTAGCCTTATAAAAGTTAAGGTGCGTAAAATTAACCTCTGGATTAACCACTGCAGGTTCCTTGTAGATTTCTATGTAATCAATATTCATAGAAGCCCAATCTCCTTGAATCTCAAAATCATACAAACCTACTTTATCAAAAGAAAAATTTGTTTCTTTTATTGTCCACGACTTAGATCGAAAATCCACATTTTGCACTATTACCACTACTTCATTTTTTAGAACTTTATTTACAATATCAACTTCATATATATCCATTGGCTCAATTGCCTTCACTATTTGCCTCTTATATTCACCATCATTAGTTTTATATCCTAATGAAACTTTATAAACTCCTGGTTTTTTAATATCAAATGCATTAGGAAAAACTGCAATACACCTTCTTTGATCACTATTTTCAAATGTAAAATTTATATATTTTTCATTTTTACCACTTGAACCGCTCTCGCTATTTATTGTCATAGTGCTTCCTTTTGGTATTACAGCATCTTCTGCCTCATATCTTGTCTTTTCCTCTATTACTGCTTTTGCAGTTATATCCAAAACAGCTGGTAAATATTTTTTAGTTTCAATGATAGTCTCCACCTTCTTAATGTTGTTTGGCCATTCCAAAATAATATAATGCCATATTCATGCAAAAGAATATGGCAGCATTATACCTGTTTATTCATCTATTAATTAAGGTTTTACCCTTGATCTTAATTGTATTTCTTTTTCTTATAATTCTATATTTTTTCTATTAATAAGTCACTTATATCTTTCAAGTGCCTTAAGATAATTTCCCTTCACAATGCTTAGCTGTCCTTTCAATAATTTCTATACACATTCTTCCATTATGATATGGGCATTTCCATGGTTCAACAATAGGCATGTTATCAATAGGTTTATTATTTACATCTAACTTCCAATACCATTCACTATTTTCTTTTTTATCAACAAGAAATTTTTCAATATACTTATAAAGATCCTGTGCAGCCTCTAAATATTTTATATCCTTTGTCTTTTCATATGCGTTATAAAAACCTACGATTGTCTCAGCTTGAACCCACCATACTCTCCCAGCATCTGTAATTCCATCTACTGTTTCGTTAATCACTCCTAAAGAAGAATATGCATTTTTATAAATGTTTTCTGCAATTTTCTTTGTGTACTCATGCGTACTTTCTATTAGTTTCTTATCTCCTAAAACCTCTGCAGCTCTATCAATTAACCAACTGCCTTCAATATCGTGACCATAAGATTGTATGTCAACTGTTTCATTCCAATTTTTATCAAAAAAGACCTTTAAACTATGTTTTTTCGTTGAATATATTTTATTTTTTATTAAATCTAAAAGGTGGTATAGTCTTTTAGCCACATTATCATCTTTTGAAACTTCATAAAGAAGCGTATAAGCTTCTAATATATGCAAATGCGTATTCATGGTTCTATCAGATATTACGTTATTTTCACTAAGCATCTCATTTTCTTTTTCATTCCATTGTCTATCAAATTCTTCTAAATAACCATTTGAACTTTCACACTTCTTTTCAATTAACTCAAATAATTCTTTTGCTTTATTAAGGGCTTCTTCTTTCCCTGTAGCCTTATAATACTGACATAATCCATATATTCCAAAGGCCTGATTGTATATATGTTTTCTAGTATCTGTTGGCATCCCTTTAAAATCTACCATCCAATATAACCCTTTATATTCATCATCAAAAAGCTTTGATTTCATAAATTCATATGCATGATTTGCAAGACTTAATGCCTCTGGTTTCTTTTGCAAACAATAAACTGCAGAAAAAAACCATAAAATCCTTGTATTTAAAATAACACCTTTTTCTGACTCTTTATTAATTATACCATCATAGCTTACATATCCATAAAATCCACTATTTTCGTAATCAGCTAAATTACTCCAAAATGGGAAAATACGTTCATCTAACTCTTTTTCAACTTCTTTTGATAAATCCAACATCTATATATATCTCCTTTTCTGAAGTTTTTTAAATTTTAACCTACTTAACTGAACCATTTACAAAACCATTGTATATATATTTTTGTAATGATAAAAATGCAACAAGAGTTGGAATAATAATTAAAATAACTCCTGCACATATTACATTCCACTGTCCTCCATAAGGTCCCATAAACTTATAAAGTGATGTTGATAAAGTTTGGAGACTTTGATCTGGCATATAAAGAAATGGAATATAAAAATCATTATATATAGTAACTCCACGAATAATTGCAACTGTAGCAATTGCAGGCTTTAAATTTGGAAGTATAATTCTAAAAAATATATATGCGTAAGAAGCTCCTTCAAGTTTTGCCGACTCATCAAGACTCACATGTATTGACTCCATAAAAAGAAGCATAATATACAAACTCATTACATCTGCTCCAAGATAAAGTACTATCGGAGCCCAAATTGTGCCAAAAAGTCCTAATGCATTAATTATTTTAAAAGTTGCAACTTGCGTTGTTACCATTGGTATAAGCATTGCAACAAGATATGCTCCAAAAACCAATTTCTTACCTATAAAATCAAACCTATCTAGTACATAAGCAACCATCGCTCCAAAAATAATTGTACCTGCTAATGAGATTGCCATAATTATAACTGTATTTTTAAGGCCTGTAATCATTCCACCATCTGTAAAAGCAGTTTTAAAATTATCAAAATACAAGAAACTATTAGGCATAGCTAATTTTCCTGAAACATTAAACTCACTGCGAGTTTTAAAAGCGGCAAATAATATCACAAGTACTGGTGCTACAACAACAATAACAGCCAATAATAAAGATAAATACTTAATTATAGTCAATATAATATGACTATTCTTTTTAGATCTATAATTTTCTTTTTGCATACTAATCTGCCTCCTTGAAAAATACTTTTTCAGTAATTGTTGCAACTGCTACAATTATAAGAACAATTACAGCCATTGCAGATCCAAGTCCTACCCGTTGAAATTTAAAAGCAGTGTTTACTGTTTGAATAACAAAGGTGTTACTTCCATTTGCACCACCAGTCATTATATATGGAATCTCAAATACACTTATTGCTCCAGATACAGCGAGGATTAAATTCAGTTCTATAATTTTTTTAACACTTGGAAGTATTATGTATTTTACTTTTTGCCATTCAGTAGCTCCATCTAAATCTGCTGCTTCCATTACTTCTCCAGATATAGATTGTATGGCACCCAAGAATATTATAAAATTAAAGCCTACATACCTCCATATAGAAACAGATGCTAAAGAAAAGTTTATAATTCTCTCACTTCCAAGCCATTGATGTATATACTGTCCCATACCAATTATTTTTAACATACTATCTAATGTTCCATTTGGCCTAAGGAAGAAAACAAATATTAAAGAAATCGCTACCCCATTAAGAAGATATGGGAAAAAAAGTATAGCCTTGTATATACTTTTTCCTTTTAATTTACCATTTATTATTACAGCAAAATAAAACGCAATAAATAATTGAACAAAACCGCCGAAAAAATAGTAAATACTATTTTTTAAAGCTAGAAAATAAGTAGGGTTTCTAAATATTTCTATATAATTGGCAAAACCAACCCATGTTTTATTTACACTATATCCATTCCATTCTATAAAACTATAGTAAATCATATTTATGGCAGGTAAAAATGTAAATACCGTTAAAAAAAGTAACGGAATAAATAGGAAAAGAAATACTACAACCTTCTCTTGTTTTTTATAACTGAGCTTTCCAAACATCTCCACACAACCTTTATTCATATTTTAAAAATAAGGAGGGAAATTCCCTCCTTATTTTTAATATTTAAGAGTTTTCTTTGCTTTATCCCAATTTGTGTTTAATTCTGTCATAGCTTTATCAAAAGCAGCCTTACTATCTTTAGCTGCTATAGCAACCTTTTGGATATATAATCCACCACCTTGAAGATCTATTCCTGCTTGATTCGCTATCTTGTCTCTCTTATCACCCTCATCACCAATTGGTCCTGGATCTTTCATTAAGAGTTTAGTTTGTGACATAAATGCTTTTATAATTGGATCATTAGATTGTGCACCTTTCTTTATTGGAATAAATCCATTATCATTAGCATAATTAGAATTTACGAAAGCATAAAGGAAGTCTTTTGCCTCTTTTTTATTTTTACTTGCTTTACTAACAGCTAAGCCTAGATCTGGTCCTGAAGTTGAGTTCAATTTTCCTGAATCATTTACAGGTATTGCCGCAAAACCTATATCATTCTTATCAGTTGCAGCTGCTTGCATTTGAGGTATTGCCCACGTACCTAAGAACATCATTCCTACTTTTCCTGCTCCTAAATCACCTTTAGATTGTTCCCAATTCGTTGTAGTGAGATCTGGTTCTACCCACCCATTGCTTACAAACTTATAAAGAACATTAAGTGCTTTACCATTTGGCTTATTATTTGAATAGGGATCAGTATCTTTGTATATAGTATTGTAAAAACTTCCATTACCTGACATTGGGATAGCCATTGAATCCCATGCTCCTAAAGGCCATTTATCTTTAAAGTTAGTAGCTAATGGAACAATTCCTGCAGCCTTTAGCTTTGAAGCTGCTGCATACAAACCAGTTAAAGTAGTAGGAAATTTATCTATGCCTGCTTTCTTAAACGCAGATTTGCTATAAACCGCTCCATCAGCACCCATACCATAACTTAATCCATAAGTAGTATAAGACCCATCAGCATTTTTAGTTGCTTTATCATTAGTAAAATTATACTGTTTTAATTTACTATCTGTATTTTTACCTAATGGTTCAAAAAACTGTGCTAAATCTGAAGTTGCAATTGCACTTGGTATTAAAAGTACGTCACCGTAGTTTTTTGAATTTAAACGGACTTTTACATCTCCATCATAATCAGTAATAGCTTCCCATTTAATAGTAACACCAGTTTTCGCCTTGTAGTCGTCACCAAACTTTTTAAGATATGTGTTTACAACATCTGTTCGATTAGTTAACACTGTTAAAGTTACATCTTTTTTTGCTGAGGTTGAGCTGGATGTTTTACCACAACCTGCTAGTACTCCAACTGTCATAGCAGCGAGTAATATTAAACTAATTGTTTTTTTCATATTTATCCCCCTTCAAGTGCATCTGGTAACGTTATCGTTGCGTTACAATTATATTTTAAAACATCGTTTACAAAAAGTCAATGTAAATGTTCCTATTTTATACTGATTTAGCATTCAAACTTGTTTTAATAAAAGCATTTTTTTCTATTTCAAACAAGACCACATAAGCAATTCATGTATAATTATAATTATATTTCTACATGAGCATTATGTGAATTCCTAAATTTTTAATATTTTATACATAATGTAAATATATTACAATGAAGTTAATAAAACATATGAAATGTAAATTTAAAATACATGATATCTCCTATTAATAATATTATTTTAGCTTAACATACTAGTATATATTACTTTACATTTGTTCATTAACTATTTAGTCATTTGGTAAATATAAAAATTATCTGTCAGTTATCAATATCAAATATGCTTTTAATTCTCAATTGACTTTTAAATTCTTTTAAATTTATTTTTTTAGATAGACGACTTTTATTTATTTTTAATGTTCTATCCGAACCGCCAACAATATCGAAGAAATTATCCTCAAACACCGCATCTACTTCTCTTAAATCCAGTTCTACATATTTAGTGAAATTCTTAGCTTTAATATTAACAATAAAGTTATCTTCCTCTTCAGAAACCTCATAACACAATTCTGGATTTAGAAAGTCAAAATGCTTAGGCCTTACAAACAATGATGTCCCAGAACTTACAAGAACACCTTCTGTATAAAGCAAATATTCTACGTATAATTTTCTAGCATCATCCTTAGTTATAACCTTGTTTTTAAAATCTATAGTTTCTACTAACAAAGACCTCAAAGGTTTAACCGTTATTTCCTTACTTGCAGTATCTAATATTTTAAAATTATCTCTAAGCCTCCAAGTTACCTTCCCACTAAAATAATTAAGAGTTTCATTAGTTACATGGAATTCGACCTTAGTTCCTTCTTCATTAGCTGAAAGCAACACTGGTGCAAAGAATTTCTTGGCAAAGTAGTGAAGTGCCTTCCATCTTCCATAATAATCTATACTTGACCAAGAAGCTACAGGCCAACAGTCATTTAATTGCCAGTATATAGCGCCCATACATCTTCCCCTATTTCTCCTCCAATGCTCCACTCCACATTTTATAGCTTCAGCCTGTGTTATTTGAGATGCATATACCATGTTTTCAAGTCCATTTGGATACTTTAGATATTCAGATATATAGTAACTAATCTTTCCATTGCCTCCTACATGTTTTTGATGCTTCTCCATAACATATGAGAATGGATTTCTATCTTCAGGCAAAGTGTAACTTTCTATAGTTTTAATCGCCGGAAATGACTCAAATCCAAACTCCGATACAAATCTAAAATAATGTTTTCTATAATCCGTAAATGGTTTTAATCCATGCCATACATCCCAATAATGTGAATCACCCATATCATCATTACTTAGTTCCTTAAAACTTCCTTGCTTTGAAGGTGAAGATGGCCAATAAAAAGTATTAGGATCATATTTTTTTATTAATGCAGGAAATAGCACCTCATACTGTCTAATATATTCTTCCTCTGTAGTCTCTCTTTTGTGAATTCCCCAGTATGCAATTGCTGATTCATTTTCATTATTTCCAGTCCACAATCCTAAACATGCATGATGCCTTATTCTTTTAATATTGTCTTCCAATTCCCCTGTAATATTTTCTTCAAAATCATCCGATAATTTATAATCTGCGCAAGCAAACATAAGATCCTGCCATACCAATAATCCATATTTATCACATAAATCATAAAAATAATCATCAGGGTAATAACCACCACCCCAAACACGTATGCAGTTCATATTTGCAGCTACACAATCCTTTATAAGCCTTTCTGTCTTTTCTCTATTACATCTTGCTAATATGTTATCTTCTGGTATATAGTCCGCACCCATTGCAAAAACAGAAAAATTATTTATGTTAAATTCAAAGCTCTCTCCCCATTGGTCCTTTTCTCTTCTTAAATTTATATTTCTAAGACCTATATTAAATTCTTTTAAATCTAAAAGTTGGTTGTCATTTATTAAACTAACTTGAACACTATATAATGGCTGATCCCCATAGCCATTAGGCCACCAAAGCTCTGGTTCCTTAATATCTAACTTAAAATGATTTTCAAGTGAATCTACCAATATATTTTTCTCCACAATTTTTCCATTGGGCGCTGTAATTTTAACGTCAATACGGAGTTTCTTATTCTCAATATTAGTGTTTATTACCTTTACGTTCAAATCAACTTGATTTTGTGAATACTTTTGGGTTACATATACTTCTTCTACTCTTCCTAAGTTGTATGCTTTAATATAAATATTTCTCCAAATACCCATATCAGGTATCTTTGGTCCCCAATCCCAACCAAACATGTAATGTGACTTTCTTAAATATGGAAATCCATCCATAGCATTACATCCCCAAATATATTTTTCCTTAAACCGACTCTCAATAAACTTTGTTGGTGAATGAAATAATATGTGTATATTATTTTCCCCACTCCTTACTAGCTGCTTTATATTAAGTTCATAAGTTCTATGCATATTATTAGTTTCTGTTACCTTCTTACCATTTATCTCTATTTCACTTAGAGTGTCAAGTCCTTCACAACATAACAGTAGTTTATCTTGGTTCAACAATTTCTCATCAATAAAAAACTTCCTTTTATACTCAAAATCATAATCAGCTTGTTCTAAAACTTTGTATTCATTGTCTCTATAAAAAGGATCTTCAATAATACCCTTTTTTAAAAGATCGTTAAAAACTGAACCTGGCACACAAGCTTCGATCCACTTATCGTTAACTGTATTCCTCATTTCCCATTTACCGTTTAAATTTAAATTAATCATGCCGTTTGACCTACCTCCCTCATTCAAAAAACAACTTCTCCGACTGCTAATAAAAATCACACATACTTAACTAAATCGCCTAGAAACTTACAAACGTATTATGTAACGTTACAGTTGCGTTGCTATTATATTTTAATGCAACTATAATTCAATGTCAATAATAATATTGGTGTCTAATTATATTCGTATGCTCATAAGACGACTTGACATCAGCCTTTAATAACAATCTCATAAGTTATAATTGTAACTTTACATTCGTAAGACCTTTTTAAATTTAACATACTTTAAAGAAATATCTATAGCAATGATCCACCACAACCTTATAAATCTCTAATTATTAGCATATTCTTTTGGCGAACATTTATAATATTTTTTAAACAAATGATAAAAGTGGCTCAAATTATTACACCCACACATAATGCAGATATCTAATACCTCATAATCACTAGATTTTAGCAATTCAGCTGCATAGTTCATACGTTTTTCATTAATGAATTGAGTGGGTGTAATATCCAAATACCTCCTAAATACCCTTGTTAAATGCTCTTGACTATAATTTGCAAGTGTGATTAATTTACTGAGACCTCCCACATAATTATCCCGCTCACTCATCTTCTCTATAAGTTTTAAAAACCAAGGCGGAACATTAATTTTACTTCTTTTTACACGAACAGCGCTATAGAAATTATAAAGTAACAATGGTAAAATTGTTATAAAGTATAGATGGCGTTCTTCCCCCACTTCAGTTTCACCAATTTTTTCTATTTTACCTTCTATATCTAAAAATGTAGATCCTTCAAGTAATATAGTTGGTGCAATTCTAGGTTCTAGAAAAGATGTAAAATTAAGACTAAGATATTTGATTGTTATATTAATTTCTGAAACTGGTATGCCAATTGTAATAAGTTCGAAATCAAATGATTTAAAGAAGCTGTATTTGTGCACATCATTTGGACGCAAAAATACAAAAGAACCTCGTGATAAGAGCTGAGTAAAATCATTTACTACATGGAGTGCCTTTCCTTTGGTAACTAAAAAAATTTCATAAAAATCATGGGTATGTGCTGGGTAGGTTTCCGCGACACTCGTCTGTTTTAGAAATCCCGTACCGCTAATTTTATCATTATCTGATAGTGTTAATTTATCTATACTCATATGAACACCTCTCCAATATCAATATAATACAATACCCCATCAAATAGCAACAAGATATTTTGTTAAATTGAATGTAATATTAGTAAATAAGGAGAATTAGTGTTTACACTATCTCCTTTAATTAGGAGGTCTTATAATGAATACAATTAATATTTTAGACTTTGGTTCCATTCCGAATTCAGGTAACCTTTGTACTAAGGAAATACAAGATGCTCTAGATGTTGCATCACAAAAAAATGGTGCCACAGTAATAATACCCACTGGTGAGTTTATCACTGGTACACTTAATTTAGGCAGTGCATCTTTGTATTTAGAGAAGGGTGCAGTACTTAAAGGTTCTAAGAACATACAAGACTATGTATTTAATGGTTTTGAACATAACGAGATGGGAAAAACTCTTTCATTGCTATATACTATTCATAATAATGATATTCTCATTTCTGGTGAAGGAACAATAGACTTAAACGGAGATAGTTTCTACTATATGGATAAACCTTCTATACCACAAAGTCTTATTCCTTTAACTGAAAAACAAAAGGATGAATGCCCAAGGCTTTATGATAATCGTCCAAATCAACCAATATTCTTTTATAATTGCCAACGTGTAAGTGTGAAAGATATCAAAATTATTAATGCTCCCTGCTGGACTATGTCCTTTATCGAATGCGAGGACATTCATGTCCATGGTGTAACCATAGATAATAATCTTTGTATACCAAATAATGATGGTATACATTTCTGTTCCTGCAAAAAAGTGTTTGTTTGTGATTGTAATATCTCAAGCGGTGATGATTGTATTGCACTCAGTTCAATAACTGATTGGAATAAGCCTTGTGAAGATGTGATAATATCTGATTGTATATTACGTTCCTCTTCAAAGGCAATTGTAATAGGTTATATGCATTCTATAATTCGTAACGTATGTATAAGTAATTGCATTATTAAAGAAAGTAACCGTGCCCTATGCATAATGGCCAGTTCGCATACCGGTCTAGTAGAGAATGTACAAGTAAGTAATCTTCGCCTCGATACTTGTATTCGGGCTGGAGGATGGTGGGGTAACGGTGAAGCAATCTGTATAATTGGTACTCCTCATAATAATCCTTCCTATGAACACAATACTCCTGACCGTGACTTCAATATAAACGTAAAAAGTATTTTCTTTCAAAATATAATTTGTACAACTGAAAATGTACTTGCTATAGTAGGCGAAAATGATAATATTTGCGATGTGCACATTAATGGTCTTATTGTAAAATTAAAAGACAGCGAGAATCTGATGATAAAAGGACGTATGGTAGATTTAAGTCCAAGCAAACAAACAGCTTATCTCCCAGATGATGATCCTTGCTGGTTATACATCCAAGATGTACGGTATATTACTGTAGACAATGCATTCATATTTCAATTTCACGGCAAACATCCAAAATTCTCTCAAACAAATTGCAAAAATATACAAATTAATGCCATGAATTTATAGACACATTTAATGAGCTTTTTACGTATCCATCATCTTAAAATTTATAGACAAGAGAGCTCAACTTTTACATTAGCTCTCTTAGTTTTTTCATCATTATTTTTTTGTAGAATTTCTAAGTACAAGTTTACCTTTAATCATAACTCTTCCATATTGAGTTTTTACATCATTTATTTTTTTTGAAATCATTTTTATAGTAACCCGAGCCATCTCCTCTATATCAACTCTCACAGTTGAAATTGTTGGATTTGATTGCATCGCATGTATCGAATCATCAAATCCTACTACAGAATAGTCCTCAGGTATCTTGTATCCACAGCTTTCAAGCTTTTGTATCAATATCAATGCAGTTTTATCACAATTGCATACGAAAGCTGTAGGCATATCCTCAGGTAGAGCGATATCAATCCACACACTATCATCAGTTCTATCATTAATAATCCAACTATCTTTAAACGGTAACCTATACTCCAAGATAGATTTATAATATCCTAAAAATCTATCTTGAATACTGCTAGTTAAATTCAAATTACCTACGAATGCTATTTTCGTATGTCCTTTTTCAATTAATGTATTAGTAATTTCATATGTTCCAAAAAAATTATCAGTATTAACGCTGTCTACATCAACCTTATCATAATAAAAATCTAAAAATACCAATGGTACATTTTGTTTTACGATTTTTTTAACATATTCTTTTGAAAGTTGCCCTAATATAATTACACCATCAACATTTCTATCCGCTATCATCGTAGGTATTGTTTCATCCATTTCATTATCAGAAGTTAATATATGAAACATACAAGTGTAATGTAACTTCTCTAAATAACTCGACAAAAATCTATATAAATCTATATAAAAATAGTCTTCTTGTCCATAATATCTTTCTGCCGAAATAATTCCTATACACCTGGGCTCGTCATTCATTGTCGACTTGCCATTCGAGTTAAAAACATACCCCGCTTCAGCTGCTGCATGCCTTATTTTCCCCTTCATACTTTCACTAATATCTTTATTACCCCTTAACGCCTTAGATACTGTGACCTTTGATACTCCGACTTTATTTGCAACATCCTGCATTGTAACTTTTTTCGCCATAGCGTCTTTACTCCTTCTACAATAAGTATTTCTTTATTTAAAAGGTATTATATTTTAATAAAAATAAGCAACCTAATAATTATAAACATTATAATTCTTAACAATTACTATTATAGCCATATTCAACTTAACAAATCAACATATTTCATTAAATATTACTTTACAGTGTTCTTTTATTAATTATAGTACCAATTTCATAGTTTCTTTATATAAACATTCAAATGAATCATTAATAAAACAAATCACTAATTTCGTAACTTATACAAGTTTTATTTAATCAAATATATATTATATTAGAATTATTCTATCAATTACTTTACTTAATTTTCATAGCAATTAAATAGCAAATATATATCGTATCTCTTTCTAATTCCTTACTTAATATTCTAACCGACCCTCTAAACTCCGAAGATAAGATAAATACATATTTTTTAAACATCACACAAAATAGCTAATATCTTACATAAATGTTGTGGTGTAATATATATTATACTAGCTTTAAAACTTCTTCCCACTCCGGCCTTAGTAACCCATATAAATACATATCATATCTTCTACCATCTCTGTGAATAAACTCTCTATAAACGCCTTCTCTTTTAAATCCTAATTTTTCATATAATTTTATTGCTGGTTGATTATATTCAAGTACAGTAAGATATATTCGATGAAAATTTAACTCCTCAAACCCAAACTCTATAGTTAATTTAAGAGCTTCTTTTCCATACCCCTGGCCCCTATTTTCACTTTCTCCAAGTCCTATGTATATTAACGCAGTACCATTATTCCAAGAAATACTTTCAAATCCTGTAACTCCAATAATTTTTTGTGAATCAAGTATTTTAACAGCAAAAATATAAGCTGTATTGCATTTTCTTATATCATTAATCGTCTCTAATATATCTTCAATATTTTTAGGTGTTGCACTTACTATATCATAATTACGCATGAATGATACATCATTATGCCATTTTTGAATTTCTGGCTTGTCTTCTTCATTTATAGACGTAAGATTTACCTTTTTTCCCATTAATAGATTTTTCATTATTTCACCTTTCCTCGCTTTTATTTTATATATAAATACATGACTTTTCAAAAAAATAGACTAGCTAACCGCTAGTCTATTTTTTTAAATCACTTATTAAAGTAATCTTATTTAACTATAATACATTACTATAATTAAGAATATACTTTTTTTCTAATTTAAATGGGTGATATGATAATTTAGATTTTCTAAGACCTTCTATTCCAAGATCCTGTTCTCTATTAATTATTTTAACATCACTAAAACTTCTATCAACAAATGCCTTATTAATAAAACTATACACACCACTATAAGTAGTATCTGCTTTCTCTATATGAATTACTGCTAAATCATCATTTAATTTTTCGCCTAAACTAAAAGCTACTATTTTCTCATCTACATAAACAGCTATACCCTTAGTGTTTACAATTTCCATATTTCCTAGAATATCTTTTATTCCCTGAAGTTCAAAATTAAGCATACGATCATTATTATTCACTTCATACCATTTTTCTGCAGCTAATATAACATCCTTTATTACCTGTGCATCTTTAATGTCTTTAACCTCATAATTATAATTCTTTATAAACGAATTATAATGATTTTTTTTACCATGAAGTTTCTTACCAGAGAGTTTTATAAGTTTTTCAGCCTCATATAAATAATCAAAGTTATCTCTATCCTCTTTAATACAAATACCCTTGGCATCACCATATATATCTTTTATCTCTTCCATAAACCCCTCATCAAGATCTTTAAATACAAACTCCATATTATTTTCTTTTTTATAATCCATTAGCGCATCTATTAACTCTTTAAGATTTTCTTTGCTATATCCCAAAGGTTGCATAAAATAGTATCTTCCCTCAAAATCCATTTTTTTTATTATTAAAGCATCTTTATAAATAGTAAAACAAATATCACAAGCCTCTCTCCATATATATAAAGTAGTAAAAGAATATTCACAACTTAAAAATTTATATGGATATATATACTTTTCAAATATTTCCTTATCTTCAATCGTAAGTCTTTTAAAAATCATAATCTCAACCTTTCCACTTAGTGTAAACCATAAATGTCATCATCTTAGTCTTTTCTTCTATTATTTTAGACTGTAAACTCATTTTTTGCAAGTAGATACTTTTAAGAACTTTAGTTTCCAAATGGATACCTTCTGTTTTAAATACCTACATATATTTATATTCCCCATATTTTAAAATATGATTAATTATTTTTATTATTTTTCTTATAATTATTATTTTATTATATAGTATAATGATATGATACCATATTGATACATACAAATCATAAAAATTTTTATTTTGTTTGATTTTATGATATAATTTTCTTATGTTAATTTTTAAGGAGCGTGAAATATATTATGGTCCCTGGTGGTACATGGCAAATTATATGTTTAATAATTTTATTATTATGTTCAGCCTTTTTCTCTGCTTCT
>ERZ1463037.35-NODE-35-length-23434-cov-12.280594_pt1 | contig 23434 bp, 23 predicted proteins | sample MGYA00564484_ERZ1463037 | MGnify/ENA primary metagenome ERZ1463037 (study PRJEB39244, sample SAMEA3635151) | Helicobacter pylori | study: EMG produced TPA metagenomics assembly of PRJEB11511 data set (Assembly of a 5300-year-old Helicobacter pylori... | reverse complement strand
TACTAAAGTAATTGACTGGTTAAAATAAAATGTTATTTCATTTCTTTACCTATTTTTCTGTTTAATTTTCAAAGACCAATTAATGTTATATATCCGTCACTAAGTGACTACTTTCAATATTATATCAGCTAATATTATCCATGTCAATACTTTTTAATTTTAACTATAAGTATTATTTTATATGACCATAAAAAGAAGCTATTTCTAGCTCCCCCTTATGGCATGTATATTTATTACTTTTAAAGTCCTAATATAGCAACCACTTTTTCTTTATCAAACCCAACCATTTCTTGTCCATTAATATCAATTACCGGTACTGACCTATAGCCTTTTTTTATAAGCGCCTTTTTTGCTTCTAAATTTTCTGAAATATTATGCTCTGTATATTCTATATTATTTTCTTCAAAAAATTCCTTAGCTAAATGACAAAATCCGCAACTATTACTTGTATAAATATTAACTTTATTCATATATAATCTCCTTTTAATTTTATTATTCTCAATTTAATTGCATGCAATCTACCATGTTTTAATATTATCATTTTTCTCAAGTTAAGTCAATAATATTAATTTTTATTTTTCTCTAAAAAATAGCACTTATTAGTTAAATATATATTTAACTAGTATATCTCTAAATTTAAAATATATGTAAATATTTTCTTTGTTTTATATTTACATATATTTTGTATAATATTATGATACTCTTAACACTATACGTTAGTGACAAAATACTCTATAATTATTTTGTACTCTAAATAACTTAAGCAAAAACATAGGAGGTGCAAATAATGATTAAATTGTTTGAAATAATAAACAAAGCAAAAATAGAACATATCTTAACTAAACTAGAAATAATTGATCTCTTAAGTAGTAATGATGTAAACCAAGAATTATTTGATGCTGCAGATCAAGTTAGAAAAAAATATGTAAGTGACGCGGTTCAGCTTCGAGGTCTTATTGAATTTACTAATATATGTAAGAACAACTGTCTTTACTGTGGACTTAGGAGAGATAATAAAAATCTAGTTAAATATAGATTAACACATGAACAAATTTTAGACTTTGCAACTAAAGCTAAGTCTTTTGGTTATAAAACAATTGTACTTCAAGGTGGAGAAGATGATTATTATACTGTTGATAAAATCATCAGTATAATAAAAGATATCAAAGCTTTAGGTTTAGCTCTAACCTTAAGTATAGGCGAAAAAACTTATGATGAATATAAAGCCTTTAGAGACGCTGGTGCTGATAGATATCTTTTAAGAATTGAGACAACAAATAAGAAACTATATGAAGAACTGGACCCAGGTATGAGTCATGAGTACAGACTTAATTGTTTAAGGGATCTAAAAAAATTAGGTTATGAAGTAGGAACAGGTGTTATGGTCGGATTGCCAAACCAAACAATTGAATCATATGCAGATGATATATTGTTTTTCAAAGAGATTAATGCTGACATGTTAGGTATAGGACCTTTTATTCCCAATGAAGACACACCTCTTGCAAATTGCGTTGGACGTGAACTAATTATGTCTCTTAAAGTTATGGCTATAACCCGGTTGCTTCTACCAGATATTAATATACCAGCAACAACTGCTATGGAATCCTTAAATAAAAACGGAAGACTAATGGCATTACAAAGTGGTGCCAATGTAGTTATGCCTAATGTTACAGAAGGTGAATACAGAAAATATTATGCGCTGTACCCAGGTAAAATTTGTACTGGAGATACCCCCTCTCATTGTAGGGGATGCATAACAGGTAAAATTAATAGTATTGGAAGATCTGTTTCAACTAATTATGGATTTCGAGGAAATAAAAACAGCAAATAATTTATATAATAAAAAAGAGCCCATAGGCTCTTTTTTATTATATTACAATATAAATTTTTGTACTATTGCATCTAGCTTAGATACAATCTTCTCAAAATTGACTGCTGTATTTGATATATCCTCCATTGCACTGGTTTGCTCCTCCATAGAAGCAGCTATCTCCTGCGTTGAAGCAGCAGATTCTTCAGACACTGCGGATATTCCTTCTATAGATAACAATACCTTATCTTTATTTTTATCTACCTTATTAATATTTGAAACCAAAGCATCTATTTGAGTAATCATATTAGTAATAGATTTCTCTATAATATTAAATGATTTTTGTGATAAATCCATAGATATATTCGCCTCTTTATTAATATTTACGCTCTTTTTTATATTCATTGTTACATCACTGATTTCTCCTTGAATTTCACCAATCATACTTGTAATTTCATTTGTGGCTATTGCAGTTGTTTCAGCAAGCTTTCTTACTTCATCAGCTACTACTGCAAACCCTTTTCCAGCTTCACCAGCTCTAGCAGCTTCAATTGCAGCATTTAATGCCAATAGATTGGTTTGTTCTGCTACCTCTTTTATCGTATTTATAATTTTTCCGATAGAGTTTGATTTATTTTGAAGTTTAGATATATTATTTACGACTTCATCATTTGAATTGCTACTTTCCTTGAATTTTTCAGTAAGTAACTTCATAGAGTTAAGTCCCTGTGCGTTAACTGACTTAGTTTCGTTAGAATAATTTTTTAATAATCCAGAACTATTTACAGCAGTACTAATTTCAAGTGCAAGACTTGTAAGTTCATTCACACCACTTTGCGAATCCTGTACTTGATTTGTAGCGCCTTTTGCTAATTCTTCAATTGCTACAGATACAGCGTCTATTGATTGAACGGTTTCATTAGTAACCAGTGTCATAGTTTTTGAATATTGAAGTACGTCTATTGAATTTTCCTTCAAATTAGCAATTATTTCTCTTAGTGAACTTCGTAGATCAATAACTGCTTTTGCAATAATTCCTGTTTCATCTTTATATTTTAAAATCATTTCAGAATTTTTATCATATGATAAATCAAGTTTTGCAGTCTTATCTACAAGCTTACTTATCTTTAAAATAGGATTTGATATTTTCTTACTAAAATAAAATGATATTAATATTGATAATCCAATAAAAACAACTGCTAAAATTATAAAATTAATTACACTATTTATAAAAGCTTTTAGTAGAACAGCTTTTTCGTTTCCAACAAATTTGTCAATATCGTCAACATAGTTTCCTGTACCTAAAACCCAATTAAAGTCCTTAAAAACCTTACTATATCCTCTCTTTGGAGATGCAACTGTTTCACCTTTTTTAGCAAACCAATAATCTGTATATCCACCACCATCTTTTAAACCATTTTCTATAATTTCTTTAATCATACTTTTGCCTTTTACGTCCTTTAAATCATATCTGTTTTTACCTTCAGATACACCACCAAGAAGAACCACATTGTCTCCCTCAACTGTATCTACCCAAAAATAACCACCCTCTCCATATTTCATCTCACGTATTAAATCAGCCCCAAGTTTTTTAGCTTCTATCAAGCTTATTTCTCCTGATTTATATTTTTTATCAATACCTCCAAGCATTGTTATAACATTTTCAACTTGATATTTAATTTTTTCATCATAATCTTTCCTAACTGTAGTATCAATTGTTGTTATAGTGTTTTTACTAAGGACTGACATTCTGTATGTAGCAAATCCTCCAATTAAAAGTGCAGTTAATAATACTACTGAAACATTTAATGCAATTATTTTAGTGCTTATTTTTCTCATCATAGTCACTCCCTTCTTTTTTATATTTTATAATAGTTAATCTAATCCTATATTATAATAACGTTTACACTATTCATCGTTCTCTTTCAGCAAATCTTAATAGATTCTATATTTATATCGACATAATATTCAAAATAATAATTCACCTGTAATTAAATAGTCGCTAATCTATACAACAAAAAAAGAACCACTCAAATTAAGTAGTTCTTTTCCTTTTACTATATTTGTAATATTTTTACAAATTGTTATGTAATAACATTATGATTTTACGTAGTTCTACAGCCGAAATTTGTCCTGGTGCGGAACTCTTTTTAACAGTACCAAATGTTAATGCTGAACCAAATAGCTCACCTGACAATCTACTAATAATACCTTTTCCTGCCATTGACATTGATATAATTGGACCAGTTGCATATCTTTCATTCATAATACGAGTTGCATCTAACAGTGTAATTACATCCGAAGTGCAAGTAGGCATTACTGCAATTTTAGGAATGTCTCCTCCTAATTTTTGGGCATTAAATAACCTAGATATAATTACATCCTTCGTAGGTGTTTTTTTGAAATCATGATTTGATATAATAACCATTACACCATTATCATGTGCTACATTTACTAATTTCAAGATATCTTTCTCATCCTTAAATAACTCAACATCTATAACCTCAACAAGTTTTGAAAGGGCAATTGCTTTGTTTAATTTAACATAAAATGCAGTTGTAACCTCTTTGTGCCCACCCTCTTTAGCCGTGCGAAAGGTGAATATAATTGGCTTTTCACCTATTAATTCTCGAATAAATTGCAACGCATGCTTTACTTTATCTATATTTGTAACGTCTCTAAAAAAATCTACACGCCACTCTAAAACATCATAATCAATATTTTTTAAATTTTCTGCTTCCTCTAATAGTTCTGACAGAGTTTCTCCTACCATTGGAATACAAATTTTTGGAAGGCCCTCACCAATTGTAACATTTTTAATCTTAACTACTTTTTTCATTTAAGCATCCTTATTATTTTACTTTTTTATATAAATTTATCTCTGATTGTTTTGCTATCAAGTCCCCAAACTTTGGCACAATAGACGTAAAATGTTTAGAACCGTTATGACTCTTAATTATCTCTTCATTTTCCCATTCTTCAATGAATGTAAATACATTGCCATCCTTGGAATCTTGATATAAATTGTATGATACATTACCTTTTTCTTTTCTACTTTCGTTAATGAGTTTTTCCGCTAAGTTCTTAAATTCCTCTGTTTTTCCTTGTTTTATTGTATTCTTTGCAACTATTGTAATCATATAATATCTCCTTCTTTAATTTATTTTTATACTATAATAATGCTATAACATTATAAACTCCATCATTATTATTACTTTCTGCAATAAACTTTGCATGTTCCTTCACATCTTCTGGTGCATTTTTCATTGCATAACTATAATGAGCAGCTTTAAACATAGTCAAATCATTATAATAATCACCAAAAACCATTGTACTTTTTTGATCTATTTTAAATTTTTCCTGAAGTATTTTTATAGCACTTCCCTTACTTATACCTTTATTCATTATATCTATAAATTTACCACCAGATACAACAAATTCAAGTTTATCATCCAATTTTTCTTTCAAATGATTCACTATAGCTGAAGTTACACCACCTGCCATATAATAAGTAATTTTATATATTGGACTTTTTAATTCACTAAAAGAACTCAATTTTACTACAGGCACATCAACACCTGTAAGTTCATTAAAAATAACTTTTGATGGATTTACTAAAAATGCCTCATTTTCTCCTGCTAAAAATACTTCTTCTCCCAGCTTCGGATTCAAATTTATAACATGCTCTATTTCTTCTTTAGCAATATTATTTGAATACAATGTCTTTCCTTGGTGATTATACTTAATAAGTGCCCCATTATGAGCAATAAATATCATTTTTGTATTAACTTTTTTAAAATTTACACTCAGTTGTGAATAAAATCTACCACTTGCTGCTGCAAATTTAATATTCTTATCATTCAAATCATGTATCAAACCAAATATCTTTTGATTTATATTACCTGTATCACTTAATAATGTACCATCCATATCCGTTGCAATAAGTTTTATAATAAGTCTTACCCTCCTTTATAGTGTTTAATTGGTACATTTAACAACTTTCATTCACTAGTAAAAATGAGCTATAAATGAATTATCATCCATTTATTGCCCATAATTATGTTTCAAATATCATTAAAATTATACTTAAGTTATACCATCACTTTACATATATTGTTTGTAAATTCTACTGGATCACTAATTGGTAATCCTTCAATAAGTAACGCTTGATTATACAATATGTTAGTATATAAATCTAATTTATCTTTATCAGTATCATAACAGCTCTTAAGTACTTTAAACATATCATTATTTATATTTATTTCTAATACCTTGTCTGCCTTAACATTTTCATTGTTAGGCATAGAATTTAATGTTTTTTCCATTTCTATTGTGAGTTCACCATCATTTGATAAACATACTGGGTAATTTTTAAGTCTTTTTGATGCACGAACATCCTTAACCTTCCCAGACAAAGTAGTTTTCATATGTTCAAATAATTCTTTGTTTTCTTTATCATCAGCAACTGATGGTTTTTCTTTTTCTTCTACATCTATTCCTAAATCACCACTTGATACTGATTTAAATTCTTTTTCTTTGTATTTAGATATCATTTTAATAGCAAATTCGTCAACCTCATCCGTAAAGTATAGAATTTCGAATCCTTTATCTGATACAATTTCTATTTGTGGTAATTTTTCAATTCTATCGTTAGTTTCTCCTGATGCATAATAGATATATTTTTGATCCTCTGGCATTCTAGAAACATATTCATCTAAAGTAACATTCTTTTTCTCCTTTGATGAATAAAAGAGTAACAAATCTTGCAAAGTATCTTTATTGCTACCATAACCAGAGTAAATACCATATTTTAGTTGTCTTCCAAATGACTTGTAAAATATTTCATATTTTTCTCTTTCATTTTTAAGTAAACTATCTAACTCATTTTTTATTTTACTTTTAATGTTTTTAGCTATTAGTTGAAGTTGTCTATCATGTTGTAATACTTCTCTAGATATGTTAAGTGATAAATCTTCTGAATCTACTATTCCTTTTACAAAACTAAAATAGTCTGGTAATAAGTCAGCACACTTTTCCATAATTAAAACACCATTTGAATAAAGTTCTAGACCTTTTTCAAATTCTTTTGTATAGAAATCATATGGAGTTTTTTCTGGAATGTATAAAATAGAATTATAACTTATAACACCATCAACACTTATATGAATATGCTTTAATGGTTTGTCAAAACCATAGTGCTTTTCAGCATAAAAATTATTATAGTCTTCATCAGTAAGTTCACTTTTATTCTTTCTCCATATAGGAACCATACTGTTTATAGTTTTTTCCTCTACGAAGTCTTCATATTCTGTTTTACTACCTTCTTTAAGTTTTGAATTACTTACATTCATTTTAATTGGATACCTAATGAAATCAGAATATTTCTTTATAATAGACTTTAATCCATTTTCATCAAGAAATTCATCAAAATTATCATCTTCTGTATTTTCTTTTATTTTAAGTGTAATTTCTGTACCAACGCAAGCTTTCTCAAAGGGTTCTATAGTATACCCATCTGCACCTGTAGATTCCCACTTGTACGCTTTGTCACTACCAAAAGCTTTGCTTATAACTGTGATATTATCTGCTACCATAAATGCAGAATAAAATCCCACGCCAAATTGTCCGATTATATCATAACCATCTTTTATTTCATTTTCTTTTTTAAATGCTAAAGATCCACTTTTAGCTATAACACCTAGATTATCAGTTAGTTCTTTTTCGTTCATTCCAATACCAGTATCTGAAATTTTTAATACTCTGTTTTCTTTTTCACATGCAATAGTAATGTAGTATTTATCTTTCTCAAAAGTTAATGTGTCATCCGCTAATGTCTTATAATAAATTTTATCAATAGCATCACTAGCATTAGATATGAGTTCTCTTAAAAATATATCTCTATGAGTATATATTGAGTTTACCATCATATCTAGAACTCTCTTAGATTCTGTTTTAAATTGTTTTTTTTCCATTTTAAATTTCCCCTTCCTTACCAATTCGTTTTACTTTTATATTTTGTTAGCACTCTATGCTGCCGAGTGCTAATTATAATTCTAAAATACACCTTTTTTTATGATTTGTCAATGTGTTGCTACCTACTTTTTATCATTTATAAACATAAAATCTAATACCAACAGTTATTATTCTGCTGGTATTAGTAAGTCTTTCTCAACTATATGATTAATTAACCACTCATTTAAAAAAGTTAATATTTTCATTATAGCTTCATCTTGATTATTATCAATCTCATTTAAATTAACATCATCAATTTTTTTTATGAAAAATGCATGATCTATTTTTTGCGTGAATAATCTTTTATAATTTATGCTAACCATATATTCTTCTTCAGCATTAAAATGATATATAGTGTACGCTTTTAATTCATCAATTACCGCAACAATTTTATCATACTTATCTGTATCATATTTATCTATTAATAATTGATAAGCTCTTTCGCCTATTTCAAAAAGTTTTTCGTGTTCCGCATTGATTTTAGGAATTTTTGTTTTATATTTTTCCTTCATTTCAAACATTAATCAATTTCCTCCTTAGCTTTTCATATTACAACTTGTCTCCCATGTTAAAAATTAAATTTATAAACTTATTTTACTTTGTTTTAATTTATTTTACAAGAGCAATATGGATAACATTCTAATTCGTACCATTATTTTCATATTACACATTAACTTATTAAGGTTGATCACTTATTTTACTTTTTCTATTTCATCTTTCAAGAAAGATCTTCTCCTTCGGTACTCAATAATAGGTATATCTCCTTGAATAAGATTTTCATTCATTGTTAGTTCAGATTTAGTGGGGATTTGAGTTAAAACAACCTTCCTATCTTGATGAAGTATATATTTATTACTAATAGTACTCATTGTATTAACTATTTGTTTTAATATAGGTACTTTCATAAATTTCTGATAAAATCTAAGATAAATTTGAGTATGTTCATTATCAATAGGTGCAAATATTGCAACTATTCTAATATCCTTACTAATAATATTTTGCCAAACATTTGGCATTTGTAACTGAAGACTAAATAATTTTTTATAGTTTGTAATTTCATTTGGCTTTAAAGGCTTTTTATTTCCATCATCCACTACATTATTCACATAAAAAGTCATCAAGTTATCTTCCCATTTAACAACCGGACCATTTACTAAAGTTTTATTTCCCCTACCAATTGAAGATGCATGCACAAAAGGTAAATGAACAACATCTAATTGATTTTCAATAGCTCTCGTATAATGCACTGGCCACATCTCTGAAAAGCCTCCATAGGAAAAACCTTCACGTAGTTCTTTGAAAAAAGGAATTTCTGGAATATCATCTAAAATTTCTCCATACCATAACCAAATTAAACCATATTTTTCTTCTACTAGGTAGGGATTAACCTTATACCTCTCTGGTATATTACTATTTTTCCCATTAGCTGGTATTAACGTTACCTTCCCAGAAGAATTGTATTCAAATCCATGGAAAGGACATACCATTTTGTCATGGTCCACTTTGCCCGCACTTAATGATGCTCCTCGATGGCAACACTTATCAAAAATGCAATTGATTTTACCACTTTCACTTCTCCAAAGAACTAGTTTTTCACCCATTCTTGTTACACCAATTGATTTTTTACTCCTCACCTCTTTTGAATTTAGTATTCCATACCACTGATTCTTAATCATGCTCATCCATCCTTTTTTAACAATTCAATTTTTATAGTTAGACTCTATTTTTTAGCCAGAACTTTTCCCAATTTCCATTGCATTTATTAAATGCTAAGAAAATATATAAGCAACTAATCATACTACCTAATGTTAGCACAAGTAAAACCCAGATTAAAGATTTAGAAGCATTATTCTCTCTATACACTATCCACGCACATACTATGATAAATTCAATATAAATATCTACTAATGATATTTGTCCCCACGGCATACCTAAAAGGATTTTACCCTCCTGAGTAAAATTCCCAATAGTAAATCCATATATAAGCATTCCCATCATTACGAAAAAACCAATAAAAGAAAATATTTTTCCGATTTTCATAAAATTAAGCCCCCTTTCATTATATTTTTTAATCAATTTTATTAAACTTTTCTTTTAGGAAACCAAGGTACAAATTTACTAGTAATTTCCGCGTATGCCTGAAATTCTTTATTATCCTTATAATGTTTTTCAAGCATCGGTACTCCAGAAACATATAGCAGCAATAATGTTATAATTATAGGACTAATGATTCCAGCTATGCCACTTTTTGATGATAAAGTAATTATAAATATTCCCCACCACATTGTAGCTTCTCCAAAATAATTTGGATGCCTTGTAAATTTCCAAAGCCCCCTTTTCATTATATGCCCTTTATTCCTTTTATCTTCAATAAAGTTTTTTAACTGTTTATCTCCTAATGCTTCAAAAACAAAACCAACTATCCAAATTGCTAGACCTAGAACTTCTAAAATACCTAAACTTCCTTTTGATGTAGCATTATTCATTATAATGGGATATGCTATAACAAGCATAATTGCTCCTTGTAGCATGAACACTTGCAAAAATGCTCTTGGCATTACCCATCTTCCCCAACTCCGCCTAAATGCTACATATCTAAAATCTTCGGGCTTTCCTAAATTCCTTTTTAATATATGATAAAACAATCTTATTCCCCAGACAAAAACTAATGCCGTAACTATAATCGCTCTTAAATTATAATTTTCTGAAGTAAACAATGTATATATTGATATTAGTACAAACCCAAGACCCCACCCCATATCAACTATTGAATTGTTTTTCCTCATTTGAGCAATAATAAAAAAGATGCTCATATAGATACAAACTAGTATTGTACTTTGCAAATAAATATTCATATTAAATCCTCCTAAATTTATATTATTACATTAAGAACTTATAAATGACACTGCTACTGCTCCAATTCCTGCGCTTAAACCAACAATAGGTGATATTTCAGTGATATATTCTGGTTCTTTACCTAAAATTGCTGTTAATTTCAAGCTCAATTCATTAGCTTTTATAGGAGCACTTGCATGTACAATGTTATAAGATATTATTTTGTTATTTTCGTTTGCTTTATTAACTATCTCAAGTATTTTCTTAGTATTTGATTTTACATTAAAAGTTTTACCAAATGCAATTCCTTTTCCATCCCCATTTATTGATATTATTGGTTTTAAATTTAATACCCTTCCAATAAACCCTTTCATTGGTGAAACCCGTCCACCCCTTACCATGTATTTAAAAGTATTAACGCTAACATATATTCTTGCTTTTTTAATCTTATTTTCTATTATCTCAATAACTTTCTCATAATTTTTCCCGGCTTCTAATTCTTTTGCTGCTTCTAATACTATTAACCCTTGTGCACCAGAATTTAATTTGGAATTAATTACTGTTATTTTTTTGCCTTCTTCTATAAATTTTTGTGAAGCTTTTTTAACAATGTTAAACGTTCCACTCATTTCCTTAGATACTATTATTGTAATTACTGATTCATAATGACTAGTTAAAAAAGAAAATACATTTTGCACATTTTTTATTGTCGGTTGCGAACTTGTTGGATATTCTTTTAAATTGTCAATCATAGAATAAAACTTATCCGGTTTTATAGTAAGTTTGTCCAAATATGTGCTGCCTTCAATAATTAAATTCAATGGTAAAACGTGAATCTGATACTTTTCTATGAGTTCTTGTGGTAAGTCAGCAATTGAATCTGTAAGTATAGCCGTTTTATTAATCCTGTTATGCACAACCTCATATTGTTTCTTCATGTCGTCAACTTTTTGCTGAACTATTTCACCTTTTCCTCTTAGTATATGGAATAATTCATCTGGTTTATTTGTGTGTATGTGTATTCTAACTTTGCTTTTATTTCCTGCTACAATTAAAGAATCTCCTAAATGTTTTAGTTCATCCTTTATTTGATTAGTATTTATATTGTCATTCGAAATTAAAGCTTCTGTACAATATCTATAAGTTATATTTGAAGTAAAATTAAAAACCTCTTCTTCAAATACTATTTCTTCTTCATTTTGACTTAATTTTGTAATGTTTTTATCCTTAAAGAAATAAACAACTCCCTGGAGAAAACTCACAAAACCACTTGCACCAGAATCTACCACAGATGATTTTTTCAATATATCAAGAATATTGGGTGTGTTTGCAAGCGAGCTCTTAGCATCCTCTAATGTTTTAATTATTACTGCTTCAAAACTATCAGTTACATCTTTCAATTTGTAAACGGCTTCCGACCATTCTCTTATAACAGTTATCATAGTCCCTTCAATAGGATTTAATATAGCTTTGTATGCATAGGGTACCGCGTTTTTTAATGTTTCTGCAAAAGTCACCATAGTTAGAGGCTCTTTATCGCTAATTTCTTCATTAATGCCATTTAAAAACTGAGCAAAAATTATTCCTGAATTACCCCTTGCGCCAATCAATGCTGCATCCGCCATAGAATTAATTGTATCTTTAATAGATTTGTGAATCTTCATATCTTCAACAATTGAATTCATTGTAGATACAAGATTGCTTCCCGTATCTCCATCTGGAATAGGAAAAACATTCATTTTATTTAAAATATTCTTTTGTTTCCTAACTTGCACTACGCCTGATAAAAATGCATAATATAATACTTCTCCCGTTATATTATTAATATTAATTTCAATTCCCCCTAAGTAATACTTTTTATCTACAAATAATTGTTATTAATATTATAATAGCATATTTTTGACTAAATGTGCATATAAATAAATATATTTATTTGTTATATGTACCTTTAAATATATTAAATATTATATAAAATAAGAAGCAAAAAATATATTTAGTTTAGAATTATAATAATTAATAAAACAATTCAAATTATTGAAATAAATGTTGACAATCATTAACTTAAGATGTATTATTTAAAACAATATCAATGATCAGAAATAGTAGATAAAGGAATTTAGTTTAAGCGAACCTGGATTAGTGAAAGCTAGGTACTGTAGCCGTTATTGAATGGGTCTGTGAGATGTGATGCGAACTAGTAGTAGCATTAACCGGAGTGTCTACCGTTACATGGACAGGGCAATCGAGAAATCTGTGCCTGACAAAGACAATTATTTAGGTGGTACAACGAAATTTACATTTCGTCCTTATTAGGATGAGGTGTTTTTATTTTTTTGTTACTAAATAACTAATATGGTTGGCACCGCGGTCACTTCGTCCCATTATACAGATGAAGTGTTTTTTTTGTCCAAAAAAATAAAGGGGTGATTATAAAATGGTTAATTTAACGCAAGAAGAATTTGATAATAAAAAATCTTTGAAAGTAATTTTTCCAATGTTCACTAAAATTAATGGTGATGAACTTACACCAGTAAATATTTATTACAAACTAAAAGGAAAATATAAATTTCTACTCGAAAGTGCTTCATCTTCTAAAGAAGATTCAAGATATTCATTTATGGGTAGTAACCCGTATATGATAATAAGTAGCCGAGGTGAAAATGTAACTATAACTAAAGAAAATAAAGTTAAAAATAAAACAGGTAAGATATTAGATTTTGCACAGGCACATTTACTTAAACAATATGATATGAATGACCTAGATTTACCATTTATCGGTGGTGCAATTGGTTATATTGGTTATGATGTAATAAGACAATATGAGAAATTACCAGATAATAATCCAGACGAACTAGATTTACCAGAGACATGTTTACTTTTTTATAAAGAATTTATATGCTTTGATCATTTTAAAAACACATTAATGTTAATTCATAATGTATTCCCAGAGAAAGATGAAGATTATAATACTGTTTTAAATAAGCTGAATATTATTAAGGCAATGGTAAGTTGCGAGAACGTACACCATAAATTGATTGAAAATTCAAAAAATAAACAATTTATTTCTAATTATAAAAAAGAAGATTTTTGTAAACTTGTTGATAAAGCAAAAGAATATATAACATCTGGTGATATTTTTCAAGTGGTCTTATCTCAAAGGTTTAAGGTTAAAAATAACATAGACCCTTTTGAAATATATAGAAAGTTACGCCGTAGCAATCCCTCCCCTTATATGTTTTATGTAGATTTTGAAGATTTTAAGTTAGCGGGAGCATCTCCTGAGAGTTTAGTTAAAGTTAAAGGTAATGTTGTAATGACTAATCCTATTGCAGGAACAAAACCTCGTGGTAAGACTGCAAAAGAAGATGAGCTATTAAAAGAAGAGTTGTTAAAAGATGAGAAGGAACTTGCAGAACATTTGATGCTTGTGGATCTTGGTAGAAATGATATAGGTAAAATTAGTGAATTTGGCTCTGTAAAGTTAGATAAATTTATGGAGGTTGAAGCCTTCTCTCATGTAATGCACATATGTTCAAAGGTCTCAGGTACTTTAAAACAAGAATTAAATTGTTTTGATGCACTAAAGTCTTGTTTACCTGTAGGAACAGTCTCCGGGGCCCCTAAGATAAGAGCAATGGAAATTATTGATGAATTAGAGAATACAAGGCGTGGTATTTATTCAGGAGCCATCGGTTATTTCTCATATGGTGGTGATATGGATACGTGCATAGCCATAAGGACAATAGTATTTAAGGATGATTTTGCTTATGTTCAAGGCGGTGCTGGAATAGTTTATGACTCTGTACCCGAGACTGAATACACTGAAACCATGAATAAAACTATGGCACTAATGGAGGTATTGTAATGATTTTAATAATAGATAATTATGATTCCTTTACTTATAATTTATATCAATATGTGGGTGAATTATATAAGGACATAAAAGTTTTAAGGAATGATGAATTTACAATAAAAGCATTAGAAGAATTACCACTAGAGGGTATTATTATTTCTCCTGGACCGGGCAGACCAGAAAATGCAGGTCTAAGTGTTGAAGTTATAAAAGTTTTTGAGGGCATAATGCCAATTATGGGCATTTGTTTAGGACATCAAGCTATAGGTTATGCCTATGGCTCAAAAGTTATAAAAGCACCTGAGATAATGCATGGGAAAACCTCTATCATTACCCATAATGGGAAAGGCTTGTTTAAAGGAATAAATAACAATCTAAAAATTATGAGATATCATTCTTTAATTGTTGAAAAAGCTACCTTGCCAAAAAATTTAGAAATTACTGCCCAAACAAAAGATGGAATAATAATGGCAATAAAGCATAAAGGGTTTCAGACATATGGTTTACAATTTCATCCTGAATCAATATTTAGCGAGGGAGGAAAAGAAATAATAAAAAATTTTGTGGAGGTGATTTGTAATGTTAAAGATGATAATAAGTAAAGTTATACAAAATCAAGATTTAACTCAGAAAGAAGCTTATGATTTTATGAATGGAATAATGAAGGGAGAAGCAACTGAGGCTCAAATAGGAGGATTTCTTGTTGGTCTAAGGATGAAAGGTGAAACTATAGATGAGATCACAGGTTGTGCAAAAGCTATGAGGGATAACGCAAAACATGTAGATTTAATTAGCGATTACGCTATTGACACTTGCGGCACTGGTGGTGACGGAGGTAAAACTTTTAATATATCTACCGCCTGCGCTATAATAACATCTGCAGGAGGCGTAAAAGTGGCTAAACATGGTAATCGGGCAGTCTCTAGTCAAAGTGGTAGTGCTGATGTACTAACCGAGCTTGGAATCAATATAAATATAAATCCAAGTATTGCCGCAAATTTAATTGAAGAAAAAGGCATGGCTTTTCTATTTGCTCAAAACTATCACTTAGCTATGAAAAATGCAGCGGCACCAAGACGCGAAATAGGAACTAGAACTATTTTTAATATTTTAGGTCCTCTAACAAATCCTGCCTTTGTTAAGGGGCAGGTACTTGGTATTTTTAGCAAAGAATTAACCAACTCAGTCGCTAATGTTTTAAAAAAGCTTGGATTAGAGCGTGCACTTGTAGTCCACGGTGAGGATGGACTAGATGAAATAACCACCACTGGTTTTACTTATGTCAGCGAATTAAAAAATGGCCTTGTATTCGATTATAAAATACATCCAGAAGATTTCGGAATTAAAAAAGCAATCCTTGAAAACATAGTTGGAGGAAGTTCTAAGGATAATGCAACTATTATTTTAAATGTTTTAAAAGGAGAAAAAGGACCTCAAAGAGATATTGTAGTAATAAACACAGCTGCAGCTTTATATATTGGCAAAAGGTGTGAAACTATAAAAGAAGGAGTATTACTTGCTAAAGACTTAATTGACTCTGGAAAAGCCCTTCTAAAACTTAAGGAGCTTAGATTATCATGAATATATTAGATAAAATAGTTAAAAACAAAATACACCAAATTGACAATGAAAAAATTGAAAAACCATTAGAAATTTTAATTAATAATAAACACTGGGTAATAAGAGATTTTGAAAGAGCACTTAATACAAATGGATTGTCTATTATTGCTGAGGTAAAAAAAGCCTCTCCCTCTAAGGGCCTTATTGATGCAAATTTTGATCCTATTAAAACTGCTTTAAACTACGAAAAATTCAGTGTTGACGCTATCTCAGTTCTAACTGAAAAAAAGTATTTCTTAGGAGATGATAAAAATATAGGATTAGTTAAAGAAAATACCTCTATGCCTATATTACGGAAAGATTTTATTATAGATAAATATCAAATATATCAATCTGTTGCCCTTGGTGCTGATGCTATATTACTAATAGCTGCTGTTCTAAAGGATAAGCTAAAATCTTATTATAAACTTGCAACCTCCTTAGGCCTTCATTGTTTGGTAGAGGTCCATAATAGCTTTGAAATAGAACTTGCCCTCGAATGTGGCTCAAACATAATAGGCATAAACAATAGAGACTTAAATAACTTCAATGTTGATATTCATACAGCAGAGAAACTTATGAAGTATATACCCAAAGGCAAAATTGTTGTATCTGAGAGCGGAATAAGTTCAATTAATGATGTTTTGTATTTAAAATCAATTGGAGCGAGCGCAGTACTTATTGGGGAATCTTTTATGAAAAATCCCCATAGTGTTGAAACCTTCCTTAAGGCTTGCCATGACTAAAATTAAAATTTGTGGAATTAGAAGACCGTGCGACATTGATTATATTAATGAGCTCCTCCCAGAATACGTCGGATTTGTTTTTGCTAAAAGCAAACATCAGGTAGATAAAAAGCAAGCGTATAAATTAATAAAAAATCTAAGCAAAAGTGTTCAAAAAGTTGGAGTTTTCGTTAATGAAGATCCATCAGTAGTGCTAGAAATCTCGGAAAAATTACATCTTAATGTTCTCCAATTTCATGGTCATGAAACACAAGAATATATAGATCAATTTAAAGGTTATGAAATCTGGAAGGCACTTAAAATTAATGATTATGAGAGCATTTCCCAAACAAGCCATTACAATTGTTCAAAATTTCTTCTAGATAATACCACTTCTGGTTCTGGAGAAAGCTTTAATTGGAACCTTGCATATAAAAAGATTGATGGAAGCACCATTATGCTAGCTGGTGGATTAACTAGTGAAAATGTTAAACAAGGAATTACAAGGTTAAACCCTTACGGGGTTGATGTATCCAGTGGTGTAGAAATACATGGATTTAAAGATTATGAAAAAATGAAAGAATTTATTAAGAAAGTGAGGGATTTATAATGAAAGGTAGATTTGGTAAATTTGGTGGACAATACGCACCAGAAACAGTAATGAGCGCAGTTATAATACTTGAGGAGGAATATGAAAAAGCTAAAGTCGACCCTGAGTTTATAGAAAAATATAAATATTATCTTAAAAACTACGTTGGTCGCGAAACTCCGTTATATTATGCAGAGCATCTTACAAAAAAATTAGGTGGAGCAAAAATATATCTAAAGAGAGAAGATTTAAACCATACCGGAGCTCATAAAATAAATAATGCACTAGGACAGATACTACTTGCAATAAGAATGGGTAAAAAAAGAATAATAGCTGAAACTGGAGCAGGTCAACATGGAGTTGCAACTGCAACTGTAGCTGCGATGTTTGGACTTGAGTGCGAAGTATTTATGGGTGAGGAAGATATACAAAGACAATCACTAAATGTTTTTAAAATGAAAATGCTTGGAGCTAAAGTTAACTCAGTTACCACAGGCACAGGCACCTTAAAAGATGCCGTTAATGAGGCTATGAAAAATTGGGTCAGTAACGTAGAAGATACTTTTTATGTTATAGGATCTACCGTTGGATTACATCCATATCCAACAATGGTTCGTGACTTTCAAAGAGTTATTGGGGATGAGGCAAGACGCCAAATACTAGGCTTTGAGGATAGATTACCAGATTACATAATTGCATGCGTTGGTGGTGGAAGTAATGCTATGGGCATATTCTACCCTTTCATTGAAGATAAAGCTGTAAAACTTATAGGGGTTGAGGCAGCAGGAAAAGGACTAAATACAGATCAACATGCTGCAACTATATCAAAAGGTAATATTGGAATAATTCATGGAATGAAAACTTATGTGCTTCAAGATGATGATGGCCAAATAATGCCTGTGTATTCAATTTCTGCTGGTCTTGATTACCCTGGCATAGGTCCTGAACATGCTTATCTACATGACATACATCGAGCTCAATATGTAAGTGCTACAGACGATGAATCAGTTAATGCTTTTATGCAGCTCACAAGAGTTGAGGGAATAATCCCTGCTATAGAAAGTGCTCATGCAGTTGCCTATGCTATTAAACTTGCACCAACGCTTTCAAAGGATAAAATTATTATTATTAATCTATCAGGACGTGGCGACAAGGATATAAATACAATCGCACAAATAATGGGGGTAAAACTATGAATAGAATAGTACAAAAATTCAATTATCTTAAATCAAAAAATGAAAAAGCCTTTATACCTTTTGTAACAGGTGGAGATCCAGATTTAGATACCACCTTAGAATTAGTTTTAACTCTTGAAAAAGCCGGTGCTGATATAATAGAGATTGGAGTTCCCTATTCTGATCCTATGGCTGATGGTCCTGTAATACAGGCCTCCTCCACTAGGTCATTAGCCCATGGAACTAAAATGAAATCTATTATGGACACAGTTTGTCAAATAAGAGAAAAAACGCAAATTCCACTAGTCTATCTACTTTATTATAATTCAATATTTAAATATGGTGATGTTGCGTTTTTTAAGAAATGCAAGGAAGTTGGTATTGATGGTTTAATAATTCCTGATCTCCCACTTGAGGAGAGAGCTCAAGCAATAGAAATCGCAGATAAATATGATATATGCATAATACCAATGGTAGCTCCAACATCGAAATCAAGAATTAAAGCTATAACTAATCTTGGAAAGGGTTTTGTATATTGTGTTTCTGTAAATGGAGTAACAGGAACAATACAAAAACTTAATACAGACATTAAAGAGTATATGGATTTAATCTCTGCATACACTGATATGCCTAAAGGCCTTGGTTTTGGAATATCAAATGCTGAAATGGCAAAAGCATATGCCCCTTATTGTGAGGCCATCATTGTTGGAAGTGCAATAATAAAATTAGTGGCTCAGGGTGGAACGCAAGATAAACTATTAAAGAGAGTATACGATTTTGCACTAGGTATAAAAAGTGCAATTAATTAATTGATTTATGAAAATATGATAATATATTATACAATAGGATATACAAATAAGAAGAAAGGCAGCAATTAACACTTTAATTAATGCTTTTCTTCTCTAAGTATATTGCTTAAAAAAAATTAATTATTTTAATCCCAAAAGTTTACCTAATGTCTTATACTTTGTTTCTATTGCACCACGAGGACAAAGTTCCTGGCAACAGAAACACCTTATACATTTACTGTAATCCCATTTTGGAATTACTTTATTTCCTTTTTTAATAAATGATATAACTTTAGGCCTTTGTGGACAAACTTCATCACATCTTCTGCAACCAATGCATTTCGCCTCTACTACAACTGGATTTGGTGCAACCATTGAAGTTAAAAAATGAGTTACTGAAGGATTTACAAAATAAAAACTGCCCCCTTTTCTTGATAACTTAAAGTCTTTACATTTCATTGACTCTATTTTTTCACCAAGTACCACTATATCTTCTGGTAACACAGCTCCCCACTTTGAATCGAATGCTTCTTTTAAAAACGGAAGTTTTAAAACATCATTATAACCAATTAATCTTACTGCAACTGAATCTACTGCTGTTAAACATTGTCCCATAATTATAGTATCCATTTTTTTAGAATTTCCGCTTTTAGGACCATTTCCCTCCATTGCAATTATTCCATCAAGAATTGCAAAACTAGTGTTAACCAATGAATTAACATCCAGTAGCATTTTACTGAAATTATTAGCATCTGGCATTCTTGTGTGCCATATCGCCTTTTGAGTGCCCGGAATACAACCAAATTGATTTTTAACTGCTCCAGTATAATACGCCATAGCATGAGTTTTTAACTTTGGAAGTGTAATCACTACATCTGCCTCATAAGGTGCCCTAGCAATATTCCATGATTTACATAATAAAGAATTTTCAAGTGTTACATGAATATCGTCTTTAAAATCATCAAAAACGACTCCATATCTATTAGCAACCTCCATCAATCCTGATTTTTCTGCTGCTTTTCTTGAATCTCCAAACCCAGGAGAATCTCCGAATGTAATGTTTTCGCTATATTCTTTAACTATTCTAACTACAGCTTCAAAAACTGCATAATGAGTTATAACGGGTGACCCTTTTGGCTCTATACTAAGAAAATTAGGTTTTAATAAAACTTTACTGTTTTTAGGTATAAGTTTTCTTAAAAAAGAGTCTCCCCCAAGAAGTTCAAAACCTTCTCTTAATGTTTTTTCTATCAATTCTACATCATAATCTGTACATTTTAAAAGTGCAACACTTTCCATAATAACTACTCCTTTATTATTTAATTAAATCCTACAAACTTAAAATCTTGCATACTTGTGTAACTAATTGCTTATTTACCCTACATATTAAAAACTTTCCTTTTTTCTCAGTGGTAATTAGTTCTGCATTAACCAATTCTTTGATATGATGTGAAATTGTCGGAGCACCAATATTTAAACAGGAAGAGATATCTGAAACCCAACATTTTCCTCCAGCCTCGAAACCAGATTCGTGAGCCTGAGCAATTTTTAAATATAACTCTAATCTATTTTCATTTGAAAGTGCTTTAAATATTTTCGCCAGCTTTTTTGCATCCACTTTTGTACCCTCTTCCTGACAGTATTAATATTTGATAACCATCGAATTGATTTTAACTTATATTAAAGATCATGTCAATTTTAAATTATACAAAAAAAGTATCTATAGTAAGACACTTTTTCAAGTATCCTTCCTATAGGTACCATTATAATCATCTATTCACTTCTTCATCAATAGATTTTAGTTTTTGCCATGTGTAAAATTCTTTTTTAATCATAAAGCCTAGCGAACTATATAGGTTAAATGCAGCAATATTATCAGAATCCACCCGAAGTGAGACTTTAGAAAAATTATTATCCATCGCTATATTTAACAAATACCGTAAAAGTACTTTTGCATAACCAAAATTTCTATAATTTCCTATTATTCCAAAATTAACTATTATTGCCGATTTCTCTTCAATTATAATCTGCCCATAACCAATGGTTTTATTATTACATTTAATAAATATCGCACCTTTATCAAAATAATATTCTTGTATTTCATCGTAATATATATCTTCTATATTTATTGGTATTCTGTCATCATTTTTAAATATCTCATTTTGTAATAAACAACGTAATTTTTCATCTGTATTCCTTTTTACTATAGAAAAAGTAATCTCCCTGGGAATAAAGGTATTAAAATATTCAAAACACGGCTTTTCGAGTTCTCGAAATCCTTTAGTCCTATTAAATCCTAATTCACTTAAAATATCAACATTTACTTTGTTATCTTCGCATTCATAGGTTATTAAACTATTATTTACAACTGAGCCAATTAAATTCTTATAAAAGTAAATTAAATTTCTATTTTCTATCACATTCATTGAATTTATGCAACTTTGGTATTTATTTTGCTTCTCAACCCATATATATCCGATATAATTATTATCTTCCACCAGTAAATTTACATTTTTTCTCATGAATAATTTTTGAATAATATTACTATTATCATACAGATCAAAAAAATCTTTATTTGATAAACTAAAGTTAGTGTTAAATTTATTAATTTCACGAAAGTTATCAATGTTTTTTAAAGTTAGACCTATTGATTTATACATTCAGCTTTACTCCATTAATTTTTATTTTTAAATGAATTTTTATTTTTATCTCCCTACATTAGTACTATTAAATTATATTATTCTTTCTTATTTAGTATTCTTTAATTTCTGAAAATAGATGTAAAATCTCTAATACATTTATATATAACTTATTTAGACTTCATTAATACACTAGTTGTTAAATATCATAAAGAAACGTGTATGCATAATTTTATGCTACACGTTTCTTCTAATTCATTTTTAAGATAGCTTCTTTAATAATCCAGTCTGGAGTTGATGCCCCAGCTGTTACCCCTATTTGCTTAATGTTTTTATCCTTTAGAAATTCATCTGATATATCTAGTAAGTTTTCTACATGAATTGTATTTTCACAATTTTTTTTACATATTTCATAAAGCTTTGTAGTATTTGAACTATTAAATCCACCGATAACGACCATAGCATCAACCTTCTTCGAAATTTCTTCTGCAGATTTTTGACGCACTTCTGTTGCACTACAAATAGTATTAAATGCAACTATTTCCTTACTCATTTTTATAATTTTAGTTAATACATGTTCCCAAGTAACTTGTCTTTCAGTTGTCTGAGCTACCACGCATACTTTATTTTCGGTAATACCAACATCTACACCTCTTTTAAGTATTAATGCGCAGTCGTTACACCACCCGTTAATTCCAATAACTTCAGGATGATTTTTGTCTCCTACAATAATTATATGATATCCTAAGTCATAATATTTTTTTACCTTTTTATGAATATTTTCTACATAAGGACACGTCGCATCTACTATATTAAGATTAGTTTTCCTTAAAATATTTAATGTTTTTTCAGATACCCCATGTGATCTTATAATAATCGTGTCATTTTCTTTCAAACTTGTTATGTCTTCAAGTTCTATTGGATATATTAAATTTTCTTTTAAAAAATTTACAACATCATTATTGTGTATAAGTGGTCCAAGTGTGTATATTTTTTTATTGTTTTTTCCCTTTATTTCTAAAGCCTTATCTACTGCACGTTTAACTCCGAAACAAAAGCCAGCTGAATCTGCAAGTATTATTTTTTTCATTTTTTCACCCCAACAGATAAATTATTTTATAAATTTTGGACTGATTTTTAAATATTTGAATTAATATAAGATACTATTTCATTTACCACTCCATCAATATCTAAATCCGAAGAATCTATTTCTATCGCATCTTTAGCTTTTGTAAGTGGGTTAATCTCTCTGTGGGTATCAATAAAGTCTCTTTTAATAATATCTTTTAAAATAGTATTATAATCAACTTCTATACCTTTTGCCATTAATTCTTCATATCTTCTTTTTGCTCTTTCTTCACTACTAGCAGTTAAATAAAATTTAAAAGGTGCCTCTTTTAATACAACTG
>ERZ1463037.34-NODE-34-length-23454-cov-12.083807_pt1 | contig 23454 bp, 21 predicted proteins | sample MGYA00564484_ERZ1463037 | MGnify/ENA primary metagenome ERZ1463037 (study PRJEB39244, sample SAMEA3635151) | Helicobacter pylori | study: EMG produced TPA metagenomics assembly of PRJEB11511 data set (Assembly of a 5300-year-old Helicobacter pylori... | reverse complement strand
TTGCATAATATCACTCCTCATATAATATAGTTATACCATTGAATAAAAATTAAAATATTTCTAATAACTAATATTCATTAATATATTTAAATTGTTGAATTATCATATCAAAATCTATTCTATAAATTAAAATATACTTTAATTTGTATAAGCTTATGGCTATTATATTATCTATAATAAAGTTAATTTACAAATATTGTATGTAGAATATTGAGTAAAGGTCAGAAAACTTACTGGCGAGATAGTTTCCTATTTATCTCCATAATGTAAAAGCAAATACAATATTTTAAATGATTCTTAAGAATACTTTATTAAATAAATATAATATCTAAATAGATTTAAGAACGAACCCAAATTTAATCATATCACATAACTACAGTGTATGTAAAACAATATACACATAATTGAAGAAATATTTATAATGTTGAGGGAATTTATTGAATAATAGTTAGAAAATACTTAAAAAGATGAACATTATTTTTTCCCTAGTGGAAGGCCAATAGTTATTTTTGTGCCCATTTCAGGTTTACTTTCTACTAGGATTGAGCCGTTATGTTTGCTTATAATCCATTTTGATATTGATAGACCGAGACCTGTTCCACCACTTTCTTTTGATCTTGATTTGTCACATCTATAAAATCTAGTGAAGATATGGGGAAGATCGTTTTTTGCAATGCCAATTCCAGTATCTATAATTTCAATTGTTAAGCTGCTCTTTTTTATATAACTATTTAACTTAATAGTTCCCCCTATAGGGGTATACTTAATACTATTATCAATAAAAATTCGTAATGCTTGTTTTAATAAATTTTTATCTGCATAAATAGATAATTTTTCATTAAGGTCACTTGAAATTTGATGATTTGAGTCAATTAGTTTAGTTTCTTTGATGAGTTCATTTATAAGTTCATTTGCACAAAAATATTCTTTATAGATTTTTTGAGTTTTTTTATCACTTCTTGCAAGGAAAAGAAGTTTTTCTACTAGTTGCTGCATATTATAAGACTCACTTTTAATAGCTGTGATTGATTCAGCGAGCACTTCTTTGTCATCTTTACCCCAACGGTATAACAAATTAGCATAACCTTGAATAACAGCGATTGGTGTTCTGAGTTCATGTGACGCATCTGATACAAACTGATTTTGCATTTCGTATGATGTTTGAAGCCGATCCAGCATTTCGTTAAAAGTTTCGGCTAGTTGCTTTAATTCATCATGAGAAGTGCTAACATTTATCCTCTTTTCCAAAACATTAATTGAGATAGCTCTTATTGTTTTCGTCATATGTTTTATAGGTAAAAGCATTTTTTTACTAGCTCTAGATCCAAAACCTAATGTAATAATTAAAGAAAATATATTTACAATAAAAATTATTACTGTAAAAATAGCCAAATATATATTTTCTTTATTTAAATCTTTAGAAAATTGAAAGAAAAATATTTTATTATTAAGTTCAAGTTTTGATGTAACAAAAACAAGCTGTTGGTTAAATTCATTGATAACTGAATTAGTTGTAGTCTCTTTATGAAAAGATATATTATTTTTATCTTTTTGACTAGAATAAACAAGGGTTTCATTCTCATCAAATACATTTAAGGTAACATATTTTATGTTAGCGAAAATATTGTTTTTAAAGCTCTTAGTACCGTTGTCTAATTTTACATAACTAGTAGATACTGTGTTATATTTAGCGAGTTCATTTTGTGCTTCATTTATTAAAAAAAATCTAAAACCTATAATTAAACTAATACTTAACACAAATAATGTAATAGAAAAAATGAGAGTATACACCGCTGTCATTTTAAAACTAATTGAAAATCTTAATCGTTTATTAATGGTGTGTAATAATGTTTTTATTAATTTTGGTGTAAAAGTCAGAATTATTAAGAATGTTTTTAAGAACAATCTGAAAAATTTAATTGTAATTTTAAAGATAAATCGTATATTATTCATCTTTTAAAATATATCCCACCCCTCGCACTGTATAAATAAATTTCTTGCTAAATTTATCATCTATTTTACTTCTTAAGTATCTAATGTATACATCTACTACATTAGTATCACCCATGTATTCATATCCCCATACAATATCTATAATTTTATTTCTTGTAAGTACTATATTCTTATTTTCTATTAGCAATTTAAGTAAATCAAATTCTGTCTTAGTTAGGTCTATAGAGTTGTTATTATAAGTGACCATATGTTGAGCTAAGTCTAGGCTCAACTCTCCAACAGACAGTATATTTAAAATTTTATTTACATTTGTGCTCTTTTTTAATGCGGTTCTGATTCTTGCAAGTAATTCTTCAATTGCAAAAGGTTTAGTCATATAGTCATTTGCACCTATATCCAGGCCAGTAACCTTATCCATTATCTCATCTTTTGCAGTAAGCATTATGATAGGGATATCTGATACTTGCCTTAGTCTTCTTAGTATTTCTAGCCCGTTTAAAGAAGGTAACATAATATCAAGAAGTAAAAGATCAAAGACTTCATTCATAGCTTTATCTAAACCCTCACGTCCATCATGGCACTGCGAAACGATATAACCTTCATACTTTAGCTCGAGTTCAAGAAATCGTGCTATTTTTATCTCATCTTCAATTATTAAAATTCTTTGTCCACTCATATATAACGATACCTCCAAAACATATTATATTAATCTATCTTATAATTTTCTTATTAAATTATTAATTTCATAATAATAGTATTATTATATATTATTTTGAATATAATTGCAGAGAATCAGGCTTATGTAATAAATCTTATTGTTTTAAAAAAACAACCTACATTTCAAAATGTAGGTTGTTTAAGTTTTATTCAGTTTTCATTTCTTCATTAATTTTTGCAGTTACATTATTAACAACAACTGACATTTTATCAAAGATTTTGTTAACCTGTGAATCTTCATTATTTTTCTTTACAATTCTTATTTTATGCTTTGTTATAATAGCGAGGACCAGTCCTACAATTACTAGTGGTGTAGCTACTATTGTTAGAATAACCGCAAGTGTTATGCAAATGTTTAAAATCACATTATCATTTTTTTTAATTACTAATTTTGTTTCATTACATTTTTTAATAAGAATTTTTATCTTTTTAAAAAAAGTACTTTCATTGCAAGTCTTTTCATCTGGTTTAATTTTGTTCTGCTTTTCAAGGTATATTAATGATTCAATGATGTTACCCTCATTTTGCTCTAAAGCGTTTTTAGCATCCTCATAACTTACATTTGCTCTTTTTCTTAATTCATCAATTTGTTCTAAATTTATTGACATATTTATTCCTCCTTTTATTTTGGTAGAGAACAGTTTTTACTTGGAAATGGGTTATTTGTTTTCTATATTTTTATTATATAACCTGTAAATTAAAGATTTATTAGTAGAAGATTAGAATCACATTAGAATATATTCAATGATATATACAAATTTATAATATTTTAAAAATTATAATATGAATTATAGTCTTAATCATGGTATAATAGAGACTTATGAGCTGAAAATTCATTTAAGGCATACTTAAAATTATATATAAAACAAGAGAGGAAGTTAAAATGAGTAACATGAAATTTGAGGAATTTAACATTAGTGAAGAAATATTAAAAGCAATTAAAAATTTAGAATATAAAAAGCCATCAGATGTACAAGCTGCGGTAATACCTATAGCGCTTGAAGGCAGAGATATTATTGTAAAATCACAAACTGGCAGTGGAAAAACTGCTGCCTTTGCTATACCACTTTGCGAAAGTGCTAATGTAGATGAAACAGAGCCACAGGCTTTGGTATTAACACCTACTAGAGAATTAGCACTTCAAGTAAGTCAAGATATAACAAACATAGGAAGATATAAAAAAATTAGAGCAATTGCTGTTTTTGGTAAGCAACCAATAGAAATGCAAAAGAAACAACTTAAGCAAAGAGTACATGTAGTTGTAGGTACACCAGGAAGAACCTTAGACCATATTGAAAGAGGCTCTATTAATTTATCCAAGGTTAAATACCTAATATTAGATGAAGCAGATGAAATGCTTAGCATGGGGTTTATAGAGCAAGTAGAAGCAGTTATTAAGGCTATCCCTAAAAATAGAATTACTATGTTATTTTCAGCTACAATACCAGAATCAATAGAAGCAATATGCACAAAATATATGGTTAACCCTGTTAAAGTAGAAATAAACCCTGAGAAGTTAACAGTTGATAGGATTGATCAAATATGTTATGAGGTAGATGAAGATAGAAAATTTAGTTTACTTAAGAGATTACTGTATATTGAAAATCCAGATTCTTGCATTGTATTTTGTAGAACAAAAGAAAATGTTGACGAAATTACTGTTCAAATGAAGAATCGTCATTATTCATGCATTAAGATACATGGCGGTATGATTCAAAATGATAGATTAGATGCCATGGAGAGATTTAGAAAAGGCGAATTTAGGTTTCTAGTGGCTACAGATGTTGCTGCAAGGGGAATCGATGTTGAAAATATAACACATATTATAAATTATAATTTACCAATTGAAAGAGGTAATTATGTACATAGAATAGGGAGAACTGGACGTGCAGGAAAAAAAGGAAAAGCTATAACTTTTGTTACTCGTAATGAAGAAAGATTTTTAAAGGCTATAGAACAGTATATTGGTATGGAAATACCAAAGGGATCAATTCCAACAAAGGAAAATTCTGAGCCTTTTAGGGAGGCATTTTATAAAAAACATGATGCTAAACCTGTTATTAAAAAGACTAAATCATCAAATTTTAATGGCGATATAATGAAAATATATATCAGTGCAGGAAAAAAGAAAAAAATAAGGACTGTTGATATTGTAGGTACTATTTGTAATATAGAAGGAATCGATTCTGATGACATAGGTATTATAGATATTCAAGATAGTTTTTCACATGTAGATATTATGAATGGAAAGGGTAAGTTAGTGTTAAAAGCTCTTGAAAATGGTACAATAAAAGGAAAAACTATTAGGGCTGAGAAGGCAAATAAATAATATTAAATAACATTACTTTAAAAGAAATTGGATGATTGTATTACTGAGTTATAAGCAATATTATATTTATATGAATTTAAAAGATAATAGTAAAAAGAGATTTAAGTAGAATATAATTTACTTAGGTCTCTTTTTACTATTACAAAGGAGTGTATAAATATCAGTTCAATAAAATAAAATTTGTACTATTATGTGTTTATTAACTTATGCTGTGAAAAAAATTATCAGTATGATTTTCATTTAAATTTTTAGTTTTTAAATTTTCATAGAAGTTTGCAAACGAGGAGTACATGTAAGGAGATAACCATAAATAACCGATGTATATTGTTAAAGTTGAAAGTATTCCCCAACCTATAAAACTTAATTGAAGGCAAAACAACTTCCATTTATAACCATACATCATTTTTTTACTCTCTTTTAAAGCATCCATAGCACTTAATTCTGGGTTGTCACTTAGTATATAAAATACCAAAAAGTAACTATAAGATGCAATTATTCCAGGAATTATAAGGAGTAAAGTCCAAAGACAAACAAACACAGTTATTAATAATTGTGCAAGTACTGCTGAAGAAAAATTATTAAAACCATCAAATATATTTTCAAATATAAAAGGTTCATGTCTAGCAAACTTTAAAAAACAAGTTATAAAGCCTAAAGTTATAGGACCAGATACTAATATAAAAATAACTGGACCTAGGAATGGGATAAAAATAATAACACAACCTATTACTGATAGCATCATACTATACAGAAAACATAATAAAATGGCATTACCCCAATTTCCTTTGAGTTGTTCTCTTGCAGAGCGTCTAAAATCTGAACTTATTTTAATAGAGTGATTGTTGAATTCCATATGTTCCTCCCCTAAGTAGTTAATAATTAGTTTATGTATATATTACAATGATTTATTGTAATATATTAACGTGATTTTATATAAAAATTTACTAATAAAACAATGAGGTAATACACATTATATTATCATAGTGTATACATATATACTAGTATTTGCTTTTTAATTTCTATCTTTTGAAGGTACATAGATAGGAACGAATTTGGCATAATATTCATAGAGTTATAATATTGTTTACAAATATAATTCAAATTTTCTTTGATATGTGTTAAAATGTAAAAGTTGTGGAAAAGATTTTGTAAATGATGATTTTAAAACAAACAACTAGGCTTTATAGAATATATTAATTCTAATATATATGATAAATAATATTACCTGTTAAAAAGGAGAGCTATAATGAAAGCATTTCAAGATTTAGTAAATGAGACTTTAGAAGTTCAAGATTTAGAAGAACTAGAATCGGCAGCAGATTTATTTCAGTTTGGTATAGAAAAAGGATATTATAATAAACGACAAGCAGATCAATTTAATGTTACTTATTGGAAAATGAAAAACAAGTGTTTAGCTTATGAAGTTGCTAAAGAAATAAAAGGCAATAAATTAGATATAATTACTATGGTTACTAGTGCTCCAACAGAAATAAAAGATAATATACGAGAACTTACTAATTATGTTAATGGACGGGTTAAAGCTTTGAAGGGTAAAATGAACGGTATTAGATAGTGGCAATATTTTTTAATAAGAACGATAAGAATAGAGGTATATATTATTATAATTAATTATAATAATATATACCTTTATTTATATAATCCTGATTTAAAAAATTAATTTAAGGGTATAATAAATAATGTATTGGATGATTTTGAGAAAAGTTTTTAAAATGTTCAAAACAACTGTTGTATATGACGTAACGTAATGTGTTAGTATAAATATAAAGCATATTTTTATTTTTCAACAATTGGAGAAAATTATGTGATTGAAATTAGAGATATAAAGTTTAAGCAAAAAATAAACAAAAAAATTAACTGTTTTAAAATAAAATTTAACATGAGAGGCAAGAGATATATGAAAATAAAGAATATCCCTTTTTCACCACCAGATATAACAGAAGTGGAGAAAAAACTTGTAATGGAGGTTTTAGATTCGGGATGGATTACAACGGGACCTAAGACTAAAGAGTTTGAAGATAAGATTTCTAACTATTGTGATGCAAATTATGCTGTAGCACTTGCAAGTGCTAGTGCAGGTTTAGAACTAATATTAAAAATTTATAATATTAGTGAGGGTGATGAGGTTATTACAACACCTTATACATATACAGCTACATCAAATGTAATACTTCATAGAGGGGTTATACCAACATTTGTAGATGTAAAAAAAGATAGTTTTCTAATAGATGAGCGAAAATTAGCTATGGCAATTACTGCTAAAACAAGAGCAATAATAACTGTAGATATAGGTGGAGTTCCTGTTGATTATGATGCTATAAGGGCAGTTATTAAGGAGAAAAATAGAGAAGATATTATATTTATATCAGATTCAGCCCATTCTTTTGGTGGGATATATAAGGGTAAAAAAGTTGGAGCACAAGCTGATTTTAATGTTTTTTCATTTCATGCAGTAAAAAATTTAATGACTGCAGAAGGCGGAGCAATTACTTTTAATGATAATAAATTCAAAGGTAAACAAGACTTAGCTAAAGAGTTTAAAATAACTTCACTCCAAGGTCAGTCAAAGAATGCTTTGGAGAAAATGAAAGCAGGAGCTTGGAAATATGATATAATAACAGATGGTATGAAATGTAATATGACAGATATTAATGCAGCTATAGGGCTTGGACAAATTGGAAGATATGAAGGTATGCTTACAAGGCGTAAAGCTATCTTTGATATATATACTAAAGCTCTTAGTACTAAACAGTGGGCAATTATTCCTTTTACAAAGGATGAGATTAGAGAGACTTCATATCATCTATATACTTTAAGGTTAAAAGGATTTAAGGAAGCACAAAGAGATGAATTAATACAAAAGCTTGCTGATATAGAGATAGCTACAAATGTTCATTTTACACCTTTACCAATGTTTACACTTTATAAAAATCTTGGGTATTCTATAAAAGATTATCCAAATGCATATAATCAGTATGCTAATGAAATAACACTTCCAGTATACTCAACACTTAAATTAGAAGATGCACAGTATGTAGTAAGCAATGTAATAAAATGTGCTGAAAAGATAATAGTTAAATAATAAGCAGTAAAATGGAGGTTGCATTGTGAAAGTTAAATTTTTTACACCGACAAGAGAGTACCAAGAGAAAAAATTAGAATTTGACAGTGCTGTACTAGGCTTTATGGAAAGAGGAGTATCAATGCTTGGTAAAGAAGTAACTGATTTTGAAGAATCGGTTAAAGAATTTACTGGAGCTAAATATGCAATTGGTGTTGCATCAGGTACAGATGCATTGGTAATGGCATCTGATATACTGGGATTTAAAGAAGGAAAGGAAGTAATAACTTCACCATTTACTTTTTTAGCTTCTGCATCTTGCATTGCTAAAAATGGTGCAAAACCTGTATTCGTTGATATTGTTGAAGAAACTTTTGGTATAGATGCTAATAAAATTGAGGAAAAAATAACAAAGGATACAGTAGGAATCCTTCCAATCCATTTATTTTCACAAATGAGTGATATGGATAAAATTACGGATATAGCAATTAGTCATGATTTAAGAGTTCTTGAAGATTCAGCAGAATCTTTTGGTATGAGATGGAAAGGAAATGGAACTGAATATAAACATGCGGGTACTATAGGAGATTTTGGTGTGTTCTCATTTTTCCCAACAAAGACTTTAGGAGCATATGGTGATGCAGGAATGATAGTAACCAATGATGAAAACTTAGCTAACCTTGCTAAGATGTATAGGGTTCATGGAGCATCTAGAAAATATCATTATGATTTTATTGGTTATAATTCAAGACTTGATGCTATTCAGGCATGTATATTACAAGTTAAAATTAAATATATAAATAATGCAATAAAAAAGAGAAATCATATTGCAAAGTTATATATGAAAGGATTACAAGAATGTGAGTTTGTTAAAATACCTAAAATAATAGGGAATCAAAAATCCGTTTATTATGCATTTAATGTATTAGCTGATAGACGTGATGAACTTTCAGAATATTTAAAAGCAAATGAAATAGGAACTAGTATTTATTATCCAATTCCACTTCATCTTCAAAAATGCTTTGCATATCTTGGATACAAAAAAGGAGATTTCCCAGTAGCTGAAAAGACATGTGAAAGAATAATTGCACTTCCTATATATCCAGAGATAACGGAAGAAGAAGTAGAATTTGTTTGCGAAACTATTAAGAAATTTTATAAAATAAATAATATTTAAAAAAATGATGGCTTTATTTTGCTGAAAAGGAGAACTTATGGATATTGAGATTAAAGAAATGTTATTAGAAATGAAAAAAGATATCGCTGATATTAGTGTGAGACTAAAAAACATTGAAAATAATCAAGCTAATGTGGCAAACGCTGAACATAAAAATTGGCATATGTTAGCGGATAAGTTAGGACAATATGATTTAATATTACACAAAATTTATGGGAAAAAAGCTTCTGATAAATAGAGATAATAGATCAAAAAATAATAAAGTAAATAGTAGTGAGCACACCAATAAGTGTACTCACTACTATTTTTTTTTACTATTATTAAATTTTGACATTTTATAAAAAAAAGATATTAATAGAAGAATATTTATGGTAAGAAGTGGAGAGGAAGCTTTAAAATATTTAGAGAGGGATGATCTTAATGGAAAAGAAGAATAGATATATTTTAAATATGGGGTTGGCGTTTGATGAAGATAGAGTTATGAGAAAATTAAGTCAAACGGCTAAAGAAGGCTGGATTCTTGAGGGGATGTCCTTAATAAAGTATAAGTTGGTAAAAGGGCAAGCGAGAGATATTGTTTACTCCATGGATTACAAAGATTTAGGAACAGAGGATAATATGGAATATTTTGAAATATTTCAAAGTAGTGGTTGGGAGCATGTGTGTTCTTATGGACCATTTCACTTTTTTTGTGCTTCGCCTGAAATTTTTCCTATATATACAGAAATGGTAAGTATTTCATATTAGATAAAAGAAAAAAGAATTTTAAATAAAAATAACAAAATGAATTTAAAATAGTATTTATTATTTAAGCAAAAACATATTAGAGTAAAGATATAAAATAAATGCTATAATTAGAAAATGAGGTAAAATGAATATATAATTGCTGTAGGAGGTATTTATGACAACTAGCATGTTAAAATTTATTGCATGTTTATTAATGCTAATTGATCATATGGGGGCAGTTTTTTTTCCTAGAATTATAATTTTAAGAATGATAGGAAGAATATCATATCCTATATTTGCTTATTTAATAGCTATTGGGTATTGTAAAACAAGTTCGTTTTATAAATATATATGTAGACTTTTAATATTCGCATTAGTATCGCAAATACCATTTTCATTAGTTTTTAGTGAACGAATTAAAATTCATAGCTTCTTTGACTTTTTTATTTTCATTTTTGGAAGACCATATTTACATTTGAATATTTTTTTTACTTTAGCAATTGGATTAATTGCAATTCGTGTATGGGACATAGTAAAGTCATTGCTTTTTAAAACAATGACTATTTTAGGATTAGGCATAATTGCTGAAATCTTTAATACTGATTATGGTCTTTATGGAGTTGCTATTATATTAGCATTTTATATTTTTATAGACAGCAAAGTTAAAATAGTTATTTCACAAGTTATTGTATATTTAGTATTTAGTGCATTGCAAATTTTATTGTATGTGTATGAAATTCAAGGAAAAGCAATAAATATTAGTTGGTTTATTCAAATGTTATCACTTTTATCACTGATTTTTATATTTAAATATAATGGTCATAAGGGTAGAGATTTGAGATATGTTTTTTATGCTTTTTATCCAATACATTTATTAATATTTGGTGCATTAAAAATTTTAATGTAAAGTTAATATTTATATTCATAAAATGGAAAAGGGAAATATTTGATTTTAATAAAATCCTATAATATGGATTAATTGTTTTAATATAAATACTAAAATTTAAATTGATTTAATGAATTGTAGTATTTAGAATAAAGTTAAAAATTTTAAAAAAAATATTTTATACCATAATAGGTGAAAATTAATTTTTTATAGGTAACTTAGGTAACTCATCTAAACTTTTTAATACATAACCCTGTTTTTCCCATTCAGTAATCACATCATCTAATATTTCAGCATTGGTTTTCGATACTGCATGTAGTAATATTATTCCTCCATTGTGGGTTCTTTGCATTATACGTCTTTTTGCATCGGCGTGGGATGGCTGATTGTCTTTAAGCCAATCCATATAAGCAAAACTCCAGAATATAGTTTTATATCCATAATTTTTAGTATATAGGAGAGATAATTCACTGTATTTACCCATAGGAGGTCTAAAATACTTAGACATTTTTTTATGTGTAATATTTTCAAAAATATCTTCTACATCTGATAATTCTTTATCAAAAATTTTTTCGTCCTTTATTGAGGCCATTGAGAGATGATGATTGCTATGATTGCATATTAAGTGTCCTTCGGTTACCATTCTTTTAATTAAGTCAGGACTTGAAACAAGATACGGTTTTACTACAAAAAAAGCAGCTTTTACTTTATGATTTTTCAAAACATCTAAGATTGGGGCGGTATACCCAGCTTCATAACCTTCATCAAATGTTAGATATAATACTTTTTTAGAAGTATCGCCTAAATGAAAACAATTATATTTAGATATAATCTCTGTAGTTTCTTTTGGCCCAGCAGGAGGAGTATTGTCATTTTTAGGCTGAAAATACCAATTATATTCTTTTGTACTTACTTCATCATGGATTTTGTTGTATTGAGTTTTTACATTCTTATTGGAGACATTTTTTAAGCTTTTACTGAAACAAACTCCTGTAAAACTATTAACTGCAATAGTTGAACAAATAATAAGACTAATTATTCTATCATTCATATAAATCACCTCTATTTTGTTATATTTATAAAAGTAAGTTGTTTAATATACAACTTAGTATGCTCAGTAAACGTGCTAAGATATTCATATATTAAATGTTGTTATATTGGTAATTTTTCAAATTTTTGATTAGTTTTTTTAAATTTAAATTTTTATTTTATATATAATAAAATAGTTAGTTTTTAATATTTCAAAGTAAATCGATAAAAAATTTACTTTAACGACGTTATTATTGTATAATATTATTAAGTGGATAATGGAGGCGATTAAATGGAACTAGATTTAAAACAAAGAAGAATGATTCATAGTAAGCCTTCAAGATATAGTTTGGTTAGAGGTGCAAAAGGGACAGGTAAAACAACAGCAGCTATTTATAGAAGCCTTTATTTAAACAATAACTATTGTCTATACGAAGAGGATAAAGTATTAATTCTTACATCTAAGGATGAAGATATAAGCTCTATTGAAGACATATACATAGCAGCAGAAGAAGAAACTAGGTTTGAATATTTAAGCTTATTTTCTAATGTAAGAAGGAAACCACATGTGCTTAAATTAGAAAGTATTATGCACGAATATTTTTTAAAATATGAAAATGAAAATATAAAGAAGCTAATTATAGATAAGAATAAAAAAAGCATTATTATGAAAGAATGTATAATAAAAGTTAAAGATAATTATCCAAGGTTAAGAATATTACGTATTGATTATACTCAGTTCTTTATAGATGAGGTAAAATGGATTAAAAGTTGTAACTATTTTAAATTAGATTTATATTTACAGGCAAGAAGAATAGGAAGAAAATGTGAAAAAAACCAAGGTCCACAAAGAATTAATAAAAATTCTACTGCTAGAAAAGCAATATATGAACTTATGATTATGTATAACGAAAAGTTAAATTTGCAAAACTTTGTTGATAACGAAGATGTTAATATATGTGCATTGAAAATGGTGCAGTCAGTTTCAATAGATAAGTATACTCATATTATAATTGACAAAAGTGGTAATTTAACTAAGGTGCAATTAGAGTTTATTAATGCTCTATATAAACATAAATCTTATTCTACTATGACATTTATTGTGGATATAGAAGGACCATGTAATATGAATTCATGGATGATAAGAGGCAAGAAGGTTAATCTTAAACCTCTTGGAGAAAAAGTAAAATTATATATATTTAAAAACAATTATGAGCACAAAGAAAAGCTTGTGGGAGAACATCAAGAGATAGTAGTTAACAATTTGAATCTTGACGATTTAGAAAATTTTCAATATTGTGATATAAGACATGGTAGAGTATACGACTTTATGAGGGATTACAGTAGAATATCTGATATTATAGTAAATGATGAAAAAGGTGAGTATGAGTATATAAATGAGGAATTAGTGGAACTTCCTGTATATAGTGATATAGCAGCAGGGGAACCTATACAGATTAATTCTGAAATAGAAGGAAATTTCTATATCCCGAGATATTGGCTAAAGGGAGTAAAAAATCCATTTATTTTAAAAGTCAAAGGCGATAGTATGATTGGGGCTAATATTGATGATGGAGATTATGTGGTTATACGGCAGGAACAAGCAGCAAACAATAAGGATATTGTGGCAGTAGACATAGGTGGAAATGCTACACTGAAAAGACTTTCAATAGGTCGTGATAGGATATTACTAATGCCTGAAAATGAAAAATATAAGCCCATTGTTATTGATAGTGAAGATACATATATTATAGGTACAGCGATAGGAATTATAAAACATAAAAATTTACATGGTTCTTTATACTATTAACAAAAAGCAATAAAATATATGAAGAGAAAATAGTTAATCATATAGGATACTCATATTTTTTAGCGAAAAATAATACCCTGGAATATCCTAGGGTATTATTTTATAGTTTTTTTAAAATATTTTATTTTCTAAGGAAAAAGCTAAACTTATCTTTTGTTGTGGTTGTAATAGATAAATTTCGTTTATGAAGTATATTGTCAAATTCTTCGATTTGTCCATCGCATATGTTGGCATAATCAGTTTTGCCTTCTTTTACCCAACCCATAAATATGTATGCATGTGAAGGTGTACCGATTTTGCCTGGCATATCTGTTGTAAAACATATATCACCTTTTTTTAACTGTGATATGTTGCGATTCTTTTTCCAATCCATAGATATTAAAGATGCCATTAATTGTTTAACAGTTGTTGTTTTTGAGGGAATGGCATAGGTATTAGATCTTAAAATTTCTGATAAGAGGTATACATTAAGTCCCTTTTTACTTCCGTGGTTTAATGCAATTGCTTTTTTTAAAACTGAAGTTCTATTAGCTGAAGCATTCAAATATTCATAAATATTATTTGGTTCTACAATAGGTTTAGTGACTTTAGCCTTACTAGGTACAGCTGGCTTTGTGGAGGCATTGGCATTTGAAGATTTGGTAACTGAAGGTTTTTCCACTATAGCTGATTTGGGTTTCATAAATGAAGTGTTCATTAAAATAGAAAATATAATTATAGCCGCTACAACTATTCCAAGCCCTATAACAACTACATTATTTTTAAACTCATTTTTGTCTGCAATATCATGCATTTCTTTTATGTACTTCTTACTATCAGCATCATCTTTCAACTTATTTGATGCACTATATTCAGTTTCGGAGTTATAATTTTCCGATTTGTCTTTATTTGAATATAATTTATTTATAATTTCAGTATTATCTTTATTTTCAGGATTATCTTTATTTTTTACGTCATCTTTATTCATGTTTTTCTGCTTAAAAATATAGGTGGAAATCTTATTGTTAACCTATATTTTTGCAGCACCTCCCTTTTGTTTTATTAATTATATTGTTCATTTTAATTTATGTAATCTATTAGATTATTTATACCACCCACTTTTTACAATATAATTATAACATATGAGGAGATGTTTGAGTGGTATTTGTAAAAGTTCAAAATAATTTAATATTTAATGCAATATATTACATATTATTATCCATATATGCAGACTAAGTGGGTGGTTATTTATTTTTATATACTATATGAAACATATATTTGTAGTATAATATATGTAATAATTTAATAAGCGAGGGATTGATTATGGCTATAAAAATAATAACAGATAGCACTTCATATATAAGTGCAGATTTAAAAGAAAAATATGATATCTCTATAGTTTCTTTAAGTGTCATTTTTGAAGATGAGGAATTTAAAGAAATAAATATTGAAAATGAAACTTTTTATGATAAACTAGGTAAAAACGTAAGTATTCCAACTTCATCGCAACCATCACTTGCTGAGATGTATAATATTCTAGAAAAACAAGTGAGGGATGATAATGATGTGGTTGGTATTTTTATGTCATCTAATATGAGTGGTACTTATTCAAATGCAAATATTGCAAAAGGCATGATTCTTGAAAAGTACCCAAATGCAGTGATAAAGATTATAGATTCAAGATCTAATTCAATGCAGCTCGGATTTGCAGTATTGACAGCAGCGAGGGCAGCTCATTATGGAAAGACAATAGATGAAGTAATTAATATAGCACAAGATAACATTAAAAGAAGTAAATTTCTGTTTATACCTAATACTTTAGAATATTTAAAAAAAGGAGGTAGAATAGGAGGTGCGAGTGCATTATTAGGTACTATCTTTCAGATAAAACCTATTCTTACTGTGGTAAATGGAAAAACAGAACTGTTTGATAAAGTGAGAACTAAAAACCGTGCTATCCAAACTATGGTTGATAAATTTATAGAGGATATAACAAAACATGGACTAGGAGAGGTAATCATTCATCACATAAATGATGTGGAAGGAGCATTAGCTTTTGCAAAAATAGTTGAAAAACATATAGGAAAAAGTGTGGACATAGTTCCTATTGGATCTGTAATAGGAACTCATGTTGGACCTGGCGCATTGGGTATTGTATACTATACTAAGTCAAATTTATAAAATTATTACAGTTATACGTGCATAAATATATAAACGTTCTGAGAGACTCTCGGTATAATTATACATAAAACAAATTAAAATGAGGTCTCTATAATTCGCATTATTATATTCAAGAATATGATGATTCCTTGGATATACAATGGTTAAGACATTTACAAGAGAATCTCTAATTAAAATCAATATAACTATATATTATTAAATTTGAATAAAGTTGCAATTAAATTTTATAATTATACATTGACAAATAATAAAATTTACATTAAAATAAGAAGAAATTATAAATTAAACAAAGGTACACTTTTAAGTTAGCCCTGTGAGGCTAGGAAGGAGTATAGATAATTATGACATGTGTTATTTATTCTGTCAATTTTGAATTTAATATTATTAAATATAATGAAACGGCTACTTTATGCTATAAAACTGTAAGTATGTTTTTTATTTCATTAATAAATACGGTTACCATATTAAGAAGGATAATAGAGTGATTATTTTAATAGTTGCTTTGTTATCTTTATTAGTATAATTGGAAGAATATGTAGTTTTATGCAATTTAAGGAGGATTTAATATGAAAGGTAAGTTGATTTTAGAGAATGGAATAATTTTTGAAGGTAATTTATTTGGATATTTACAAGAAAGTGTTGGGGAGGTAGTCTTTAATACAGGAATGACTGGTTATGAAGAAATTTTAACGGATCCATCTTATTATGGTCAAATAGTGACTATGACTTATCCACTTATTGGAAATTACGGGATTAATTTAGAGGATGTAGAGTCAAAATCTTCTAAGGTGAAAGGATTCATTGTCAGAGAAAAATGTGATTATCCTAGTAACTGGAGATGCGAAATGGATCTTGAGGGATATTTCAAACAAAATAAAATAATAGGACTTGAAGGTATTGATACAAGAGCATTAACAAAAATACTAAGAAAAAATGGAACCATGAAAGGTATAATTACAACTTCGAATCTTACAAAAGCTGAAATAGAGCGAAAAATTAAGAACTTTAGTAATAGTGATGCAGTAATGAATGTTACTACAAAGAAAACTTATACAATTGAGGGCAGTGGACAACATGTAGCTATTGTAGATTTTGGAATAAAAGAAAATATACTTAGGTCTTTCAAAAAAAGAAATTGTAAACTAACTATATTTTCAGCTGATACTAAGGCACAAGAGATACTAAAGGTTAACCCGGATTTAGTGTTTTTATCGAATGGACCTGGTGATCCGGAAGAATTACAAGGGGCTATAAATATGATAAAAGAAATTATAGGGAAAAAGCCCATTGTAGGAATTTGTCTAGGACATCAACTTTTGGCATTAGCACTTGGCGGTAAAACGGGAAAACTTAAATTTGGTCATAGAGGATGTAACCATCCAGTTAAAGATATAGAAGAGAATAAGGTTTATATTACATCACAGAACCATGGTTATTATGTAAGTGAACTTCCTAAAAATATGCAAGTTACGCATGTCAGTGTAAATGATGGAACAATAGAAGGAATGAGACATAAGACTCTTCCAATCTTTAGTGTGCAATTTCATCCAGAAGCTTGTCCTGGACCTAAGGATATAGATGTGATTTTTGATAAGTTTCTTTCATTTATTTAAAACATTTCAAATAAAAATTTTTACGAAATTTAGTTACATAAATAGAATTTAATAATAGATTTTACGGGAGGAATTCATATGCCATTAGATAAGAATATTAAAAAAGTATTAGTAGTTGGTTCAGGTCCAATAATAATAGGTCAAGCTGCGGAGTTCGATTATTCTGGAACACAGGCTTGTCAAGCACTAGAAGAGGAAGGCGTAGAAGTAGTACTAGTAAACAGTAATCCTGCTACAATAATGACCGATAAAGAAATTGCTGATAAAGTTTATATAGAGCCTTTAACTATAGAATTTTTAGAGAAAGTTATTGCAAAAGAAAGACCAGACAGTTTACTTGCTGGTATGGGAGGCCAAACAGGTTTAAATTTAGCTGTAGAATTAGCAGATAAAGGGATTTTGGAAAAATATAATGTGAGAGTAATAGGGACATCTATAGAAGCAATAAAAAAAGGTGAAGATAGAGAACTTTTTAGAGACTTGATGCAAGAAATTAATCAGCCAGTTGTAGGAAGTGAAATTGCTACAGGTGTAACCTCTGGAGTAAAGTTTGCAAGTGAAATAGGCTATCCAGTTATTGTAAGACCAGCATATACTATGGGTGGTAGTGGAGGCGGAATTGCTGAAACTGAGGAGGAACTAATTGAAATTCTAGAGTTAGGATTACAGCTAAGCTCTATAGGTCAAGTACTTTTAGAAAAGAGCATTAAAGGCTGGAAAGAGATAGAATATGAAGTTATGAGGGATAGCTTAGGTAATTGCATTACTATATGTAATATGGAAAATATAGATCCTGTTGGAATACATACTGGAGATAGTATTGTTGTAGCTCCGAGTCAAACACTTTCTGATAAAGAATACCAAATGCTTAGAAGTGCATCTATTGATATTATAAATAGTGTAGGAATTGAAGGTGGGTGTAATGTGCAACTTGCACTTGATCCAAAAAGCTTTGAGTATGCGGTTATAGAAATTAATCCAAGGGTAAGTAGATCTTCAGCATTAGCTTCGAAGGCTACAGGATATCCAATTGCAAAAGTAGCGACTAAAATAGCGTTAGGATATGCACTAGATGAAATTAAAAATGCGGTTACACAAAAAACTTACGCATGCTTTGAGCCATCACTCGATTATGTAGTTGTTAAAATTCCTAGGTGGCCTTTTGATAAATTTGATGGTGCGAACAGAGTGCTCGGAACAAAAATGATGGCAACTGGGGAAATAATGGCAATTGGAAGTAATTTTGAAGCCGCCCTATTAAAGGGAATTAGGTCTCTGGAAATAGGACAATATTCATTGCAATATAATTCATTAGCAGAGAAGAGCTTAAAAGAACTAAAAAAAAGGGTGATGGCAGCTGATGATGAACGAATATTCTATTTAGCTGAGATGTTACGTCGTGATTATAGAGCTGAAAAGGTAGCTGAAATTACAGGAATAGATAACTTCTTTGTAAATAAGATTAAATGGATAGTAGATGAAGAGGAAAAGATAAAAAAATATACACTAAAAGATATGAATAAAGAATGGTTGTATTTATTAAAGAAAAAAGGATTTTCGGATAAAGGGATAGCAGACTTATTAGGTACATGCCCAAATGAAATTTATAAATTAAGAAATGCGTTGGATATTAAACCTGTTTATAAGATGGTAGATACATGCGGTGGGGAATTTGAAGCATTATCACCGTATTACTTTTCAACTTATGATGAATATGATGAGGTTGAGGTAAGTGATAGGAAAAAGGTTATGGTAATAGGTTCAGGCCCTATAAGGATAGGACAGGGTATTGAATTTGATTATGCATCTGTGCATAGTGTGATGGCCCTTAAGAAACTAGGAATTGAAACAATTATAGTTAATAATAACCCAGAAACTGTAAGCACAGATTTTAATATTTCAGATAAATTGTATTTTGAACCATTAACAGAGGAAGAAGTATTTAATATAGTTGAAAAAGAAAAACCAGATGGAGTTATATTACAGTTTGGGGGTCAAACTGCTATAAAACTTGCTCAGTTCCTAAGTGAAAAAAATATATCTATATATGGGACTAAACCTGATCAGATAGATGCAGCAGAAGACAGAGAAAAATTTGATGCATTACTCGAAAAATTAAATATAAATAGACCTAAAGGAAAGGCAGTCTGGAACGTAGAAGATGGATTATGCGAGGCTGAAAATATAGGGTATCCAGTTTTGGTTAGGCCGTCTTATGTATTAGGTGGACAGGGAATGGAAATAACTTATGAAGAAAAAGAACTAAGACATTATTTAAAACATGCATTTCAAAAGGATAAGAAAAATCCAGTTTTGATTGATAGGTATTTGTTAGGTAGAGAAATAGAAGTTGATGCTATCTGTGATGGGGAAGAAATATTAATTCCTGGAATAATGGAACATCTAGAGAGAGCAGGGGTTCATTCTGGAGATAGTATTACAATATACCCAAGCCAAAATATATCAGATGCTATAAAAGCTAAAATATTAGAATATACAAAGAAAATAGCGATAGGTCTTGAAGTTATAGGTATGGTTAATATTCAATTTATAGAGTTTAAAGATGAACTATATATAATAGAGGTTAATCCAAGAGCTAGTCGTACAGTTCCATATATAAGTAAAGTTAGTAAAGTTCCAATAGTAGATCTTGCTACAAGAGTAATGCTTGGAGAAAAATTAAAGGATTTCGGGTATGGATTCGGAATTTACAAAGAACCTAAATTAGTGTCAGTTAAGGTGCCTGTATTTTCAACTCAAAAACTTCCTGAAGTCGAGGTATGTCTTGGACCAGAAATGAGATCGACTGGAGAGGTTTTAGGTATAGGAAGAAATTTTGATGAGGCTTTATATAAAGGCTTTGTTGCATCTGGTATGAAGGTTAAAAAAGAAAAAGGTGTTATACTTGCAACAATAAATCCTCAAGATTATGATGAATTCTTGTATATAGCTAAAGGATTTAGCGAACTTAATTACAAATTTATTGCGACAGAAGGTACAGCTAAGGTATTAAGAGATAATGGAATTGATACCATCGGGGTTAAAAAGATATCAGAGGGCACGCCTAATATAATTGATGTAATTAAAGGTAGACAGGTTGATTTAGTGATAAATACCCCTACTAAAGGAAATGATTCGGAAACAGACGGATTTAGAATTAGAAGAACGGCGATTGAAAGTTCACTGGGTGTACTAACATCACTCGACACTGCAAAGGCATTAGTGGATCTTATGAAGAAAAATATTAGAAGTGAAGATTTAGAAGTATTTAACTTGGCCGAATAACTCTTTAATAAAAAACAAATTTAAAAATAAAAATGCCATTAGCCTATTTAAGAAGCTAATGGCGTTTTTATTTTTAGCTTTTTTAAAATCATCCAATAAATTAGTTTGAAAAGTTTTCATCATTTACCATGCATAAATATTATATATAATGAATAAATATCAATAAAAAACATTGCATTATTATTAAAAGTAATATATAATAAGTACAAGTAAGCGAGATAAATCAATAATAAAAGTTGACAGCCACTTAATATAAAAGAACAAAAACAAATATATAATATACAACGTAATGTATAAATATTCATAAAGTTATTTAATATAAATGGGGGAATGATTAAATTGAAAAAATTTATGTCAATAATATTAATAGTTACTATGGCAAGTGTATTACTTGTTGGTTGTGGGCAGAAACAAGCAAAAACTAATTCGTTACAAGCAGTTAAAGATTCGGGTAAATTGACGGTAGGGTTAGATGATTCATATCCTCCAATGGAATTTAGAGATTCTAAAAATAAATTAGTTGGTTTTGATGTAGATTTGGGAGATGCTTTAGGAAAGAAATTAGGAGTAAAGACAGAGTATACATCCACAGATTTTAATGGAATAATTTTAGCTCTTGGCGCATCAAAATTCAATGTTATAATTTCAGCTATGAGTATTACTGATAAGAGAAAAGAAACTATAGCTTTTTCAGATTCTTATGTAATGGGTGGACAAGTTGCAGCTATAAAACAAGGGAATACTGAGGTGAAGAGTTTAGCCGATTTAAAAGGCAAGGTTGTAGCTTGTCAATTAGGATCTACTGGAGATACTGCTGCAACAGCCATGAAGGGATTAAAGGAAGTCAAGAGATATGATAAAATAACAGAAGCCTTCCAAGAACTAACGTCTGGAAGAGTAGATGCAGTAATAATGGATGCTCAAGTTGGTGGATATTATGTATCTAAGAAACAAGGAATGTATCAAGTTCTAAAAGATAAGATTAGTGAAGAACCAATTGGAATTGGATTTAAAAAACAAGATAAGGAATTACAAGTAGCAATACAAAAAGCTCTTAATGAACTAAAAGCAGATGGAACACTTACAAAGCTTTCTTTAAAATGGTTCGGATTTGACGCATATAAAAAATAGCTAGAGGTACAACAATTAATAGTTGTTGTCTTCTTACTGATAAATACTAGGAGGATCAAGAATGGATTTAAATGTTATAAAAGAAGTATTACCTGTGTTATTACAAGGAAGTTTAATGACACTTGAATTAACTATATTATCAGTAATACTAGGAAGTATATTAGGTATGGTTACAGCATTACTAAAACTTTCTAAAAATAAGATAATTGCTAGTATAGCAGGATTTTACACTTGGATTTTTAGAGGCACACCTATGCTTCTTCAATTATTTGTCTTTTATTATGGATTGCCGTTTATGGGTATTAAGTTAACACCTTTTGAAGCTGCAATACTAGGACTTAGTTTAAATTCAGGTGCTTACATGGCAGAGATTATAAGAGGTGGAATACTTTCAGTAGATAAAGGACAGTTTGAAGCCTGCAAGTCATTAGGGTTTACGTATTTAGATACTATGAAAAGAGTAGTATTACCACAAACATTTAAAATAATTATTCCCTCAGTTGGTAATGAGTTTATAACAATGCTTAAAGATACTTCTTTAGTGTCAGTAATTGCTATGGCTGAAGTTATGAGATCAGCTCAGCTTTTATATGCTTCAACATTTAAACCATTAGAAGTATTCTTTTTAACTGCATGTTTATATCTTTTAATGACAACAATTTTCACTACAGTTTTTTCGTATTATGAAAAAAAACTGTCAGTATATTAGTAGAGGTGATATGAAGTGTATATGATAGAAACGAAAAATTTAACAAAGAAATTTGGCAGTCTTACAGTTTTTGAAGGATTAAATGTTACAGTCCAAAAGGGAGAAGTGCTAGTTATACTAGGCCCGTCTGGCTCTGGTAAGAGTACATTTTTAAGGTGTTTAAATCACCTTGAACAGCCTGATGGTGGAGATGTTTTTATTGAAGGAGAAAAATTAAATATTAAAAATAAAAAACATATGAGAAATACTATTGAAAAAGTAGGAATGGTATTTCAGAATTTCAATTTGTTCCACCATATGACTGTACTTCAAAATGTAATAGAAGCACCAATTACTGTAAAACATGAACCTCGCGAAGAAGTATTAAAAAGGGCTAAGGAAATTATTGAAAAGGTGGGGCTTATTGAAAAAGTCAACGAATACCCGTCAAAGTTATCAGGAGGACAAAAACAAAGAGTTGCTATAGCAAGGTCTCTTGCCATGAGGCCAGATATAATGCTCTTTGATGAACCAACATCTTCCTTAGATCCAGAACTTGTTGGAGAAGTTTTAGGCGTAATGAAAAACCTTGCAAAGGATGGCATGACTATGATTGTTGTAACCCATGAAATGGGATTTGCAAAGGACGTGGCAGATAAAGTTATTTTCATGGATGGAGGAAAAATAGTAGAATCTGGAACACCAGAAGAGTTTTTTACTAATCCTAGAGAGCAGAGAACAAGAGAGTTTTTAAACAAGGTATTATAGGCAAAACATATTTAACAATTAATATATCAAAATATAGAGAACAAAATTGAAAGGGGAAATTAAAATGAAAGAAAAAGTAGTTTTAGCATATTCAGGAGGATTA
>ERZ1463037.33-NODE-33-length-23927-cov-12.664502_pt1 | contig 23927 bp, 28 predicted proteins | sample MGYA00564484_ERZ1463037 | MGnify/ENA primary metagenome ERZ1463037 (study PRJEB39244, sample SAMEA3635151) | Helicobacter pylori | study: EMG produced TPA metagenomics assembly of PRJEB11511 data set (Assembly of a 5300-year-old Helicobacter pylori... | reverse complement strand
TGGAATTCTGATGAATCTTACTACTTAAAGTTCTACATATTCCAAGTGGTATAAAGTAAAAGAAATATGTCCGTATGACATTCACCTGCATGACTTGCAATAAGAACTTGAATTACAAAATCCCATTAAGGGCTTCTAATGTTTTGTTCATGTAAAATTCTCTGACGCTCACATTCGGATTCCTGCCTCAGGTTTGCTAGCCTGACGTCCTGTCAGGCTCACGAGAATTTTTCATTTACGAAACAAGAACTCCTAAATGGGATTTCAATATTTCTGCTTTTCTTATTGCAAATCACTTCCGGTGAAAGTCATACTATTATGTATTTACACTAAGTTATATCTAAGAGTCTACAGATAAAAAAATTAGTACTGCTAATGCTTGTTCAAATGCATTTTACGTAATATATACTTTTTTATTTCTTTATAAACCACTTAATATCCAATCCCATCTGTATAATCTACTTATAATATAGTTCCATCTTTATATTCTGGAACAATGTCTATAATATCCTTTTGACAGCAATATTCTAAATCTGAAGAGAGTCCTAACTTCATAATTGTTTTATAGTGATTGGCATATTTTATAAAAGTATGAATATCTTCATTGTTTTTGTATATGTAATGAGAAGTTACGGCTATGTCTGAAAGCTTTGCCTCTGATAGTTTTAATACACAATCTATTATATACCCACTACATAAAAAATCATCTATAGAAAATTCACCATAAGTCCCCGCATTAACTATTACTACATCCTTATTTAAGGATACTATTCTTGTTGCAATGGCTTTGGCATTTAGCATTGACCCTATTAGGATGTTACTAGCCCCTCTGCAGCCTTTTATAGCTTTAGTCCCATTAGTAGTAGTCATTACAAGTGTTTTGCCTTCAATGGACTTTCTGGTGTATTCAAGTGGAGAATTAGAATAATGAAAGCCTTCTATTTTCAATGCATTTCTCTCCCCCCCAAGCATAAACTCTTCTTTACTATTTTTAACAATTTCAGATGCATCCTCCACCGTCAAAACAGGAATTACACCCTTACATCCATTATTCATTGCAGTAACTATTACGCTAGTTGCTCTAAGCATATCTATTACTACCACAATCTTATTTTTTATTTTTTCCTTTTTTATATCATCAGCAGAAATTATTATATCTATTTTCATATTCTCTATCCCCTTTTCAATTATAATGGTTCGATGTTACCTAACATAATTATAACACCATCATTTTCCTTATAACAAATAAAAGACTTCATAGGGAGTTTAACTATCCCTATGAAGTCTCTTTCATTACATCACCACAGGTGATGCCTTTTTGCAATATTACTTTTTTTCTTAGTTAATGCTATCAAAAGTATTCAATCAATATATACTTTCGTTATTGCATATCTAAGAAAAAAAGTTACTCTACCTTATTTCCCTTCCATATCAGAAAGGCTATAAGAAATACTGATGCATCTTTGAAATTTCTAATATCAAAATTTGTTTCTTTCTTAATTTTATCCAGTCTATAAATTAATGTATTCCTATGAACATATAACTTTCTAGCTGCATCACTTATATTAAGACCACAATCCACAAATTGCTCAATAGTTACAATCATTTGACTATCAAAAGCATCAAATTTATCTTTTAACATATATAACAGTTCTTGCTTAATCTTAGGATCTATATTGTATACAATTTTTTCAAATAACATCTTATTGTAATTAAATATATGATCTTTTATATCAAATTTTTTACCAAATATCATGCACTCTATTGCATCATTATATGCTTTCTTAATTCCCTTTATATCATAAGTTATATCACCATAACTCACATAGCATTCACAATACAAATCAGATGATATAGATTCCTTAATACTTTCTATATGTTGCTGGACTTCAGAAAATTCACCAATTACGATTATGATATCATTATATATTAAACTTACAACTACCTCATTATCATATATTTGTTTTATGATATTCAAAGCTTCATACTTACTTCCATTAACACTTATCAATATAACATAACATCCATTTTTAAGAAAAGGTAAATTTATATTAATGTTATCAATTGAAATTTCTCTATTCTCTAAGATATCAATAACCGCTTGCTCCTTAGATAAAAAGAGTTGGGTATACTTATTTTCGATAGTATATTTGAGCAAAGCTATACAATTTTCATACTGCTTTTCTAAACTAATTATGCTTGTAACACTTCCAAGCATAATAGAAAAGTTAGTTATATGTGAATTTTTAACATCTAAGTCACTGGTATATAGTAAGTTACCATCCTGGGTAACTACATTAAATGGTATTTTTGAAGAACGACTTAAATTTTTTAAGAATTCAGTAAAATTGTACATTTTCAGTCGCCCCCTATATTATCGTGTTTTCAGTTTCCTTATCAAATATATGAATTTTATTTATATCCAAAGCAATTTTAATTTTATCTCCAACCTTAGCCATAGATGATCCATTAACCCTTACGACTATGTTTGTATCTCCTTTTGACATATAAATATTAGTCTCTGCTCCCATAAGTTCTACAACTTCAACCTTAGCTTCTACAATTGCATCTTTATGAGCCTCAATGAAAGTAGCACCATCATCGATATCTTCTGGTCTAATTCCCATTATAACAGTTTTACCTATATATGATTTTTCTCTTAAAATTTTAGCTTTATCCTTTGGAATCACTAAAGTTTCATTATCAAAAGTAATTATAATTTCACCATCTTTTTCTAAAATCTTAGCATCCATAAAATTCATTTGAGGGCTTCCTATAAATCCAGCAACAAATATATTAACTGGGTGCTCATATATATTATGTGGAGTATCTACTTGTTGAGCTAACCCATCTTTCATTACAACTATTCTTGTTCCCATAGTCATAGCTTCTGTTTGATCATGAGTTACATATACAAATGTTGTTTGAAGTTTGTGATGTAGTTTTGATATTTCTGTTCTCATTTGTACTCTAAGTTTAGCATCTAGATTTGATAGTGGCTCGTCCATTAAGAATACCTTTGGATTTCTTACTATTGCTCTTCCAAGTGCTACTCTTTGTCTTTGTCCACCTGATAATGCTTTGGGTTTTCTATCAAGTAAATGTTCTATATCAAGTGTTTTAGCTACATCAGTAACTTTTTTCTTTATTTCATCTTTTGGCATTTTTCTTAATTTTAATCCAAATGCCATATTATCATATACAGTCATATGAGGATATAATGCATAGTTCTGAAAAACCATTGCTATATCTCTATCCTTAGGTGCTACGTCATTTACGATTTTATCGCCAATATATATTTCACCTTTTGATATCTCTTCAAGACCTGCTATCATTCTTAACGTTGTTGATTTACCACACCCTGAAGGTCCTACGAAAACTATAAACTCTTTATCTTCTATTTCAAGATTAAAATCCTTAACCGCTGTTACATTGCCATCATAAACCTTGTATATGTGTCTTAATGATAAACTTGACATAATATATTCCCCCTATATGTTTGTTTTAATGATTTTCAATATAAGTATATTGTAATCCTTTAAATCATATATATCTATTCTCAATACCCCCAAAAGTGATGAAGTTAATTTGTAGAAAGATACAAATTGTCACTATAGTAATATAGAACTTGTTTATTTTAAAATTACTCTATAAAATTTTTACCTTGATATAAATCTAACTCCTTCAGTTTATTGTCTATTGCATTTAAGACTTCCCATTTTTTTAAACTCCACATAGGGCCTATTAATAGCTCCCTTGGCGAGTCACCAGTTAATCTATGAATAACCATATTAGGTGGAAGCATAGATATTGTTTTACAAATAATATCAACATATTCATCTTGTGTTAGAAACTTAAGTTTTTTTTGTTTATAGAGTTCCACCATAGGTGTGTTTTCTATAAGATAAAGTAAATGTAGCTTTATGCCTTTTATGTTTTTATGTGAAACATAATCGATTGTTTTAAGCATATCCTGAGTACTTTCCCCGGGAAGTCCAAAAATAGTATGAACCACCACATCAATATTTCTTTTATTAAGATTAGTTAATGCCTCTTCAAACTTACATAATTTATAACCTCTATTAATAATTTTTGCACTTTTATCTGAGCTCGTCTGAAGACCTAATTCTACCCACGTATATACTCTGTTTGAATATTCCTCTATGAGATCTAATACATCATCATCTAAACAATCTGGTCTTGTCGCAATAGCAAGAGCTACTACACCCTCTTGTGATACCGCTTCCTCGTATTTCTGTCTTAATACGCAAGCACTATCATATGTATTTGTATAAGCTTGAAAATAAGCAATATACTTATCCGATTTCCATTTCTTACTCATCATAATCTTTATATCTTCAAATTGTTTTGTAATAGAAAATGTCCTATTCCCAGCGAAATCTCCAGAACCCCTGTCACTACAAAACAAACAACCGCCACTACTTATAGTTCCATCTCTATTAGGACAAGAAAATCCACCATCTAAAGCAATTTTAAAAACCTTACTACCAAATTTTTCTCTTAAAAAATAATTTAAACTATTGTATCTTTTGCCATTCCATGAATTCTCCATTAGATTCTTCCTTTCTTATTTAATCATCTCCTACGGAGCTGACATATTAAAATAAATAACTAGCCCTTAGACTAGTTATCTATTTTTTAAACTTAAGTTAATTATACCTTATCTCTACAAAGCGTGTATTAATTATAGTTTTTTTACGGTAAAATCCTTTAAACTTAATTCCCATTTCCCAATAATATTTCCTTCTGCCCCATTACCATTTGATTTAGGGATTACTTCATATGTCATACTATCCTCCCCAAAAGAAGAAAATATTATTTGAACTTTTTCTATAGGATAATATTTTTCAAAATTAATTGGAATCATATCCCCATTTTCTACTTTATAAACTCCGATACATTTTCCATTTTTCTCGCTATTATATTGCACAAGTAAAAATTTTTCATCTGTTGAAAATATCATAAACTCCACTTTGCAATTAAATAATAAATCTATTGGTACTAAATCCTTTCCTATTGGTTTTTCTTTAGCCATTACTCCAGATCCACCTGATTCACCACCTTGTGATGATTGATCAACATTTCCCTGAACTTCAAGAGATTCATCGATATTGACAATACCTATAAAAGAATTTTTATTATAAGTGCTAAATGCAATTTTATCTCCTTCATAGCTAAAATTAATAGGTCCAAAAGATTTTAATGGTACCATTGTTTTGTATAACCTTGCTCCATCATTTTTTGAGTACGCATATTTAGGAATGCCAGATACATCAATAATTAAACTTGTCTTTACATTGCTTTTATCACGATATCTAATACCAGTACCTTCTATAAACGCTTCCGTTTGTTGTGTATTAGTAATTTCGCCTATTTTATATTCAGCTCCATCTTTAACAATTTTAATAGAATATTCATCCATACAAGACAATGAGCTTCCAATTGAGGTTTTAGTAACTCTCACCTTAAAAATTCCACTTTTACCAACCTCATTACTTTCTGTAACTTTATAACCTTTTATCTTCATATTACTAATCGGTAAATTAGCAGATTTACGATATAACTCCTTAGTATATAGTTTCTTACCATTTTCAAAATCTTCTTTCATTATGAAATCCATATAACTTTCAACTACATTTGTTGCACTTTTAATCTCAAAATTATTTATTTTCGTTTTCGTTTCTTCCTCTTTATTTGAACATCCCGTAATATTAACAATACAAAATAGTATTAATAAGCAACTTAAAAATTTTTTCAATATTTTCACTCCCTTCAATTCATTTTTAATTATAAAAATTATAGTTACAAAAATGATTAATATTTATAAATTAAAATAATTTATTATAATTATAGTTTCCCTCAAATTATATTTTTAATTTATATAATTAATATTTTTTATTGAAATTATTGTTTATTATCAAATAACACACATATATTTATAAATATAATCATTTTATTTAAATGTTAGCCTTAATTTAATAATATTGTGGAGGAGATATCTTGAAAAAAACAATCGGTTTAATATTTCAAACTGCGGCTGTATTTATTGGTACCATAGTAGGAGCAGGCCTTGCTTCTGGTCAAGAAATAACTCAATTTTTCAGCACTTACGGATATGTAAGTTTTTGGGGGATTCTCGTATGTTGTTTGATTTATATTGTAATAAGTTCAATTATTGTTTCTATTAGTCTAAAATATAAATTAAGCTCCTATACTGAGCTTATAACTCTCGTAAGTCCAGGTTTTTTTGGTATAATCACAGACATATTCACAAGCTTTTTTTTAGTAAGTGGTGCTGCCGTTATACTCGCTGGAAGTGGCGCACTTCTTCATCAATATTTTGGAATTTCAAAATGGGTGGGTATTTTACTTATGTCAATAATTTCTTTATATACGGTACTTAAAGATACTAAGGGATTGATAACTATAAATTCTTTTATAGTTCCAACCCTAATTACGATTATTGTAACCATATTTGTTTTATACTTATTTTTTTATAGAGATATGGTAAGTGTTACTTATATAAAACAAATTCCATCTTATAAAGATAATATTATACCAAGCCAATGGTTTTTTTCAGCTTTGCTTTACGCCGGTTTTAATATGTTATGTTGTAGTGGTGTACTCGTCCCTTTAAGTCAAGAAATCAAATCTAAACGAGTACTTATTCCTGGTGTTATATTAGGTGCATTAGGTCTAACTGTTTTATGCTATTTAATAAATATAATGCTTTTACTAAATATACCTCAAATTTTTAAATATGAGATTCCCCTTCTTTATATAACACACCGTTTTGGTATGTTAATGCAAATTCTTCTACTTTGTGTAATATTTTGTGAAATGTTTTCAACTGAAGTTTCCAACATTTATAGCGTCGGTAAAACTCTAGAGAAAAAGTTTAATATATCGTATAAGAAAGCTGTTTTATTAATACTAGTTATAGCTTTACCTGTTTCTCAAATTGGTTTTAAAACTCTAATCAAAGTCCTCTATCCTGGGTTTGGTGCAATAAGTTTTATATTTTTAATTCAATGTATTTTATTTTATAAAAAAACTGCTAAAAAGCAGAATTGACATTTTATATATCAAAGTTGTACAATTCTTGTATGTTCAAAAACTTGTATTTATAAAGCAAGGAGATAACGATGATAAATAAAAACACAAAAAAATCAGACAATTCGAACTCTTTAGACATTCTAAAAAAATGTAATTTATGTCCTAGGAAATGTTTTGTTAATAGACTTGATGGTGAATTAGGATATTGCAAAGCTTCTCAATATATAAAAGTAGCTAAAGTCTCACTGCATCATTGGGAAGAACCTTGTATTTCAGGTGAATTAGGTTCTGGCACTATATTTTTTTCAGATTGTAATCTGGAATGTGTATTTTGTCAAAATTATAAAATAAGTCACGAAGGCTTCGGAAAAACAATATCTATAAATCGTCTTAGTGAAATTTTTTTAGAGGAGCAGACTAGGGGGGCCCTCAACATAAATTTAGTCACGCCAACCCACTATGTCCCCCAGATAATAGAAGCCTTAAAACTATCTAAACAAAGCGGTCTTAGCATTCCTATTCTATATAACTCAAATGGCTATGAAAGTATAGAAACCATTAAGTCACTTATTGGATTCATTGATGTTTACCTACCAGACTTAAAGTATTATGATGACAAATATGCAATTAAATATTCAAAAGCACCTAATTATTTTAATACTGCAAGTAAAGCTATTACTGAAATGGTATCTCAAGTAGGGAAAGTAAAACTTGATAATAATGGTATAATTCAAAAGGGAGTAATAATTAGACATCTAATGCTACCTGGTTTATTATTTGATTCTAAAAAAATAATAGACTTCATACATACCACTTTTAATAATGATGTTTATATTAGCTTAATGAATCAATATACCCCTATAAATGTAGCAACTAAATATCCTGAAATAAACAAGAAAATAAACCCCGCTCATTATGATGCTTTAATAAACTACTGTTTAAATTTAGGAATAACAAAATGTTTTATTCAAGATATTGGAACTTCATCCACCGCTTTTATACCAGATTTTAATTTAAGTGGAATATAGTAAACAGCTTTCTAAACTATTTGATTTTTTAATAAATAAAGGCCCCCATATTTTTCATTATGGGAACCTTTATTTATTCAATGTAATTTGTTATATCTTGATTTTTATGAAAATTAAATTTCAAATTTTTAAAAGCAAAATATAAAACAAAAGCAAATATTACGCCTACAATCACATCTGCAAAATAATGTTGTTTTATAAACATAGTGGATAAAATTATAGAGACAGATATAATAATACAAATTACCTTTGTCCATTTACTAACCTTTTTTGATTCAAAAATATATAAAGCTATAAGCACTGAATTTAAAACATGAATACTAGGAAAACAGTTGTAGGGATTGTCCACCGCATATAAATTCAAAACCAAATTGCTAAAGAAATCTGTTCCTAATATCAAAGGTCTTGGAACATATGTTGGATAAAAATAGTATATTATGTAACATGTAATCATTCCTATATTTAAGGTTATGAGTAACTTGAAATATTTCTCTTTATCTGATATACATAAGATAACTGAAAACACTGCTATAAATATATACCAAGATACATAAGGTATTATAAAAAACCTATTAAAAGGTATAAGTTTATCTATAAATGTAAATAAGTCGTTAGTATTTCCTCTGTTTTGATTGAGAAGAGGATAAGTCAAACTTATTAATGGAATGCTTAGTGCAAATACTCCTCTTTTAATAACTTCTTTCCATTGATACGTTATAACTTTTTTTTGTAATTGTTCCATTTTTCTTGCCCTGCTTTCCTCATAATAACTATATCTTATATTTCTTTAAATCATCTTTAAATGAGCTTGTTATCTTTTTAAACTCATATATACTGTCTATTAACTTCTTAATTTCATTTGTATAGGTTGCAACACTTGTACTTACCTCTTCTGATGATGCAGAATTCTCCTCTGAAATTGCAGCTAAAGACTCTATTGTTTCATATATATTTGCAATAGATTTAGCTTCTCTATCTAAATTATTTATAGTCTCTATCATTGCTGTAGAAACAGTTCTAACAGACATTGTAGCCTCATAACTTATATCTCTTACGTCCTCTAGCCCCTTGGTCTCATTTTGCAAGATATCATATTGGTCACCAATTTTATCAACAAGAACATTTATATCCTTAACAAACTCAATCAGATTGCTATTTATTTCTTCCACAGCACTCTTAGACTGTTCTGCAAGCTTTCTAACCTCATCTGCTACAACAGCAAATCCTTTCCCTTGTTCGCCTGCACGTGCAGCCTCTATCGATGCATTAAGGGCGAGTAAATTTGTTTGCTCAGAAATTTGAGAACAATTGATACTATGTTTGTTATGTCATGAGCCTTAGTTTCAAGCTTTATACCATTATCTTTTACTCCCTTAAATTTTTCTAAGGTTTCAAGTATATTCTTACTTGTTTTATCAACACTTTCATAACTATTATTTATCTTTTCAAGAGCTTTTTCTAATTCATCTTTATTGGCATTCTCATTTTTAACAATATCTTTAAGCGATCTAATATTATCATTTAAAATCAAAACAGCATTTTCAGTGCTCTCCGCTTGACTTACAGAAGTATCAGCCATTTGCTCAACTACTACTGATATGTCCTGTGATGTATCTTTCATTCTACCAGAAATAGTATTTATATTTTGTGCAAAAGTATCCATCTCATCAGTTACACCCTTATACTCAACAAAATCTGATCTAAATCCTTTTTTATATTTCTTAATGTTTTTATATAAATCCTCATACTCATCACAAGTAACAATATCTCCATCTTCAACATAATTATTGCTATTAATCTGATCTATAGTTTGCATAATTAACTTCGCAGGTCTTCCCATTATAAAAGATGCAAGACTTGATGCTAATCCAGAAATGATAGAAAGACCTACTACTTTTAAAATATCACCTGTACCACTTAATATCACTTCGAAAATTAAAGCTATAATAAATGTAAATAAACCTACTTTACCATGATAATTATTAATAAAACCTAATGATAGAATTTTATTTATTTTATATGTTTTTTTATAATAAATATCCTTATCGAATGTAAGCTTTAAATTTAAGCTATCAGAAGTTTTTTCTAATTGTTCAATTTTAACTTTCTCATTAAAATACTCACATGTACCATCTAATAGTCCTAAAAAGTAATCAAACATTGCTCTCTTAGAATTATAAGTAAAAATAGCCTCTCTACTTGAAATAGGTATAATCCCTACCAATGGTTCTCCAAAGCACATCAATAGATATGTTTTGTTTGTTAGATATATCTTGTATTACATTTTTAACTTGCTTATCATCTATATTCTCCACCGGTGAGAATATTTTTCTAGAATTCCACCCTGCAGATTTCATCGCATCATTAACTATTTCATCGCCATAAATCTTTCTACAAGTCTTCATCCAAGTAGCTACTACTGTTCCTTTCATAATACCACTTCCCCCTTGGATATAATGATTGTACTATTCTTTGTATGTCATACCCTTATAATTAAAATAATAATTATATCTTAAACTGTATGCTATCTAGTTTTGCAATTACCTTAATATCGTTATGTGGGACTGTTTCAGTTTTTAATGAAATTCTATTGCTTATTAACAATAATTTATTACTATCCAATTTCTTTATTTGCCTTAAAACTCTTTCCCCATTATAATCTAATAATGATATAGAATTATTTTCTATCTCATGAGTCAAATGAGCAAAAGCAATATCCCCACTACAAATTCTAAACCCAAGCATATCATCATTTTCTATTTCTAAAAATAACACTTTATCTTGAGCATATCCTTCTACTTTGTTTGATATTATTGGCATTTGTTTAATACCTATAGCTTTAACTAAATCATATTTATAGATGGAAACATCTTTTAATACTGAGCTAAATGCATCATTCCAAACCTCATTTACTTTTCCAGCAATTGGTCTCTCGAGTTTTGTTCCCCTTTCCTTGGTATCTTCTATATCTTCAAAAGCTACAGATCTATCTTCGATCTCTTCTCCTAAAACATTAGATATTTTCTCTAAAAGTTTTTCATTTATAACCTTTTTGCCCATTTCTATATCATTAATAAACCCTTCAGAAACTCCAATTTTTTTACCTAACTGTTTTTGGCTTACCTCTTTTATTTCTCTTACTTGTTTAATCCTATCTCCTACTCTACTCATAATTTTCCGCCTTTCCAATTGAATATTTGTTTTTAATCATTTAATTACAATTTTACACCATTTCTGCTCTGTATAAAAATTTTTTTTAAATATTGTGATTATGTGTATAACAAAATATAAATCCTCTGCTTATAGCAGAAGATTTATATTTTGGACCATATCCTTTATTCACCTTTCTTATAAGCTTCTCTTTCTGCAACCAACTGATGCATAAGATAATTAACCGTCCAATTTATAGATGTTGGTGTTACTGCTGCAAGTATTGTATCACTGCTTTTAATTTGTCTTATGTCATCAATTAGCTGATACAATTCCTTGTCTTCAAAATTACTAAATATAAGTAATTTTTCTTTAGGTAATTGTGTATTACCATTTATTTTTTTAATATCTTGCAATACTTCCCTAATTGTTACATTTCCCATGTTTTTTTCAATTACTCTGCAAGGAAATATATTTTGTTTTACCAATAACTCATTAAGTACTTCTTTTTCAACACCAGTTAATCCATATGCAAGGATACCTTTTTCATTAATAAGATCCACACTATATCCTCCCTACAATTTAATATTTTAATATTTTAATATTTTAATATTTTAATAATTTTATTTTCATATATTTACTTTATTTTTTTTGGCTCACTGTACTCAATTCCTAAAGTATCCACACTCATGCTTTTTATTTTTTGTTCTTTATTTGGTTTATCTCTAAAATCTCTTTTTACTTTAGCTATTTCTAAAGCATACTCCAACCCTTGCGTTACTTTACCAAAAGCTGCATAACTTCCATCTAAATGATAAGAATCAGCTACCATTATGAAGAACTGGCTTCCTGCTGAATCTGAATCATTAGATCTAGCCATTGATAAAACACCTATTGAATGTTTTAAATCATTTTTAAATTTGTTAGAAGAGAACTCACCTTTTATAGAATAATCCGGTCCACCAACTCCTGTTCCTTCAGGACAGCCACCTTGAATCATAAATCCCGGAATTACTCTATGAAAAATAAGTCCATTATAAAAACCCTTGTTTATAAGACTAATAAAATTATTTACCGTATTCGGTGCAACTTCTGGATATAACTCAGCCTTTATCACTTTTCCATCTTGCATATTAATCGTTACTATTGGATTCATATATTTATCTCTCCTTTATGTTATGTACTCATAGTAAATTATATCACATTTTATATCATTTACTATTTTTTATATATAAGGACATCCTCAAAAATAATTAGTTACTCTCTACCTATTCTTAAGAATGTCATCCTACTTCAAAAATTAAATGTTTTCCTTACCAACACTTATGAGTAAACTCATTTTTTCTTGTGGTTCTTCTAATTTTATTTGAATATTTCCTCCAGGTAGTATTATCAAAGAATATTTTTCTAATATATCTATTTCTCGATTTGTATCAATATTAACTATATCAATTTCTAAATTATCTAAGTCTTCTTCTTTATCATACTTATATCCAATGTTTAACCCACCTAATGTAGTTGTATCTTTAAATTGTTTGTCATTATTTGAAATAATTAAATGCGCAGTGTTCTTATTTTTCCCAAATTTACATACCAAATGATTTATAACATATAGGCAATTATTTTGCACAGGATTATCTATAGTTATACAATTAATTTTATTTATACCTTCAATTTCCATATTAAAAGTATCCTGCTCTACGTGATACTCACTATCTTTTTTTAATTGAAACACTCTCATTTCATCACCTTATTTCTGTAGTCTCTTTGTATAGTTTATACTATTCACCTAGTCATATTATTGCTATAATTAATTTAATTTTAGATATATACATGATGTTGCTCCCTCTACATTTAATATTAATTATCTGTTTTATACAAGCTAGTTTTAACTATGCCATAAAAAATAAAAATAGTCTAAAACTAATTAAATTAGCTTTAGACTATTTTATATGTATATATTTTCTCTTAACATTCACATAATAAGATTATAGTTGTAATAATTTATAACTTAAATCTATTGTATTATCATTCGTAGATGAACTATATATAGTTACGATACCCTTTGTCTTCTTTTCATTCAAAAGATTATTACAAGTAAGTTGCCTTTTTAATTGATTCACTGTACCTATGCTTCCATCAATTATAATAGTTTTTTCTCCAACAATCTTACTTAATTCTTTTTTTATAAATGGATAGTGAGTACAACCAAGTACTATAGCTGCTACATCTAAATGGCTAAACTCCTTTAATTTTTCTTTTAAGTATTCCTTAATCTCATCGCCTTCTATAATTCCATTTTCAATAAGTTCAACTAAACCTGCACAAGGTAAAGGTATTATATTAACTTCTTTATTATACAACTTCATTAAATTATCGAATTTTTTTTCAGCTAAAGTCATAGGGGTTGCCATAATAATTACACTTTTACCCCTGCTAACTTCCACCGCAGGCTTTAGTGCTGGCTCTATGCCAATTATAGGTATATCTTTATACCTCTTACGTAATGCATCAATGGCTGCACTAGTAGCAGTATTGCAAGCGATCACTACTACTTTGACTCCCTTCTCCAAAAGAAAATCCACTGCTTTAAAAGTTAGTTTTCTAACTTCATTTACATTTTTAGTTCCATAAGGTGCATTTAATGAGTCTCCAAAATAAACAAAATCTTCACTTGGAAGAACTTTTAACGATTCCTTAAGAACACTTATTCCGCCTACTCCTGAATCAAAAAATCCTATTGGTCTTTCTCTATTATTCACATTATCACCACCATATTAAAATTAATAATTTTACATATAATTTATAAAAAACAAATTTATTAATTGGTATACAAGTGTTTATTAGTCACATATATACATTCTATTAAATATTATGTTATTAAGTCTACCCATTTAATTTAAATTATACCATAAAAGGAGGAAGTGTTATGCCTTCAGGACCTAATTTGTACAAAATTAAAGATTCAATAAGCAATGGTTTAGATGTTTTATCAAATAAATCTGGAGATTTTATTGAAATATCTAAACTTAAATATAAACTCCACTTCGAAGAAAATAATATGGATAACCTCTATCGTGATCTTGGAAAAGAATTATACTCAATTTTCAAAACTAATAGTCGCATTGATTCGTCTTTATTAGGTTACTGTAATGCTTTAAAGAAAATTGAAAATCGTATAAAAAATCTTGATAAAGAAATTAGTAAAGTTAATAAAAACAAATAAATTATACAGAAGCTAATGGTACCCTACCTTAAATGCGAGGTGCCATTAGCTTCTATTTGAAAATGTCTAATCTATATATTATTTACGTTCTTCTTTAATTTTATTATAAATTTACAACCTTTATTTATATCCTGCACTAAAGTTATATTCCCCCCATGTTTTTCAATTATTGCTTTTGATATTGCAAGCCCAAGCCCCGTGCCACCACTTCTAGAATTTCTCGTAGTATCCACGCGTACAAACGGTTCAAAAATGTTACCTTGAGATTCTTTAGGTATTCCTATTCCATTATCCTCAATAATAATTACAGCATCTTCATTATCTAATAAAAGTTTGATATTAATTGTAATACCCGGACTATTATATTTAATACTATTTAATAAAATGTTACTTAATGCTCTATCTAAGTTTTTTCTGTCGAAAGGAATTTCAACTTCATCTTCCGTAATAGTAAATTCATATAAAACACCCTTTTGCTCCATCATTGGAACATATCCAGCAATTAGTTCTCGTAAAAACTCGCCTATATCATGATTGCCTACATTTAGTTTATATTCTGTACTTTCAATTCGTGAAAATTCAAATAAATCTTGAATTAGGTCATTAGCTCGTCTACTATTGTTATTAATAACTTTTAACAACTTATTCCTATCTTCTATATCAACATCATCATTCTCGAGTAAAAATTCAGAATACCCCAATATACTTGTTAATGGATTTTTTAAATCATGTGATATATCAAGGATCATTCTTTTCCTGTTATGTTCTGCCTTTTCCTTTAATAACTTCTCCTCTTGTATCTTTTCTGCCATTAAATTAAATGCATCCTTTAATTGACCAATTTCGTTTAAAGAATTAATTTCAACCCTTGTTGAATATTGTCCATTTTTTACAGTATTAACACCTTTTAAAAGTTTTTTTAATGGTTTTACAAATATCATTGATGTAAGTTTAGAATAAAGCACCATTGTAGATACTAAAAATATAAATATTATAAATGGAAATATTGTTAAGAAGCTAAATCCATAATTCTTACGATTACTAACCTCTTCCAATTGCTTTTTATGTTCAAACCCCCACGTATAGGCATCGAATATACTGTTTGGCATAGCTGTAATTAGTATGAACTCTTTTTTTGCACCATATTTACTAGAATAAAAATAACCATCCTTTAAATTATTAGTGATCATATCATTATAATACTTCTGGGAGTATTTAAATCCCACTTTATGTTTACTACCATTTTCCATAATAATATTTAAGTTTTTATCAAGTACTTCAACATAACCCTTATGTTTTATAAAATTTGTTACATTTATATCTTTATAATTTTGCTTTATAATATACTCCGCTGTGGCACTATCTGTCGGTAAATTTAAATAATTAGAAGAAAAATAGAATAATAAAGTTACCATCGTTAGCATGAATATTGCAATTAATATAATTGTAAATATAATGTAATTTTTTAATAATTGAGTAGCCATTTTCTTACTTTTAAAGTAAACTCCTATTTTTTTTAATTTTTTTCTATTCATTATGGTGTAACTCCATTTTATAACCTATACATCTTATTGTTTTTAAATATTTAGGATTCTTAGGGTCTTCTTCAATCTTTTCTCTAATATGGCTTATGTGTACCATAATAGTATTTGAGTCTCCATAATATGAATTGCACCATACTATTTCATATAGCTGCTTTTTAGTATATACCTTTCCTGGATTTTCTAAAATAAACTCTAATAACCTATATTCCTTTGGGTTTAAAGCTAAAGCTATATCGTTTTTATAAATACAACAACTATCCTTGTCTAGCCTTAACTCTCCAACAACTATTCCAGTTTTATGAGTTTTATTAGAGTATTTATAATAGCGTCGTAGCTGAGCCTTAACACGCGCAACTATTTCGATAGGACTAAATGGTTTTATTACATAATCATCCGCTCCTAGCCCAAGACCAAGTATTTTATCAGCCTCTTCTTCCCTTGCAGTTATAAAAATCACTGGTATCTCACTAGTTTCTCTAATCTTTTTAAGAACTTTAAATCCATCAATTTTCGGAATCATAACATCAAGTAGTGCAATATCTATATCTTTATTCTCAAATATATCTAAAGCCTGAAGACCATCTTCTGCCGTGAAAATTTTATATCCTTCTTTTGCTAAATGAATTTCTAGCAATTCCCTTATATCTTGTTCATCCTCTACAATTAAGATATTCATTATGCATCCCTCCCATCTTTATAAATTGTAACCTAAAAGTTTGCTTCAACTCAAATAATATGTTAACTCATACTATTTTCCCTACTTATGATATGGTTCACCACTTATTATTCTAAATCCTCTATAAATTTGTTCAAGTAGCATAACTCTAAATAACTGATGTGGAAAAGTCATCTTCGAAAAACATAGTTTATAATTAGACCTTTCTAATACGTCTTTAGACAAACCTAATGACCCTCCAATTACAAAGGCTATATTACTCTCCCCCCTCACTCCTAAATCCCTTATGTAATTTGAAAGCTCCTCTGAGGATATCATATTTCCCTTTAGCTCTAGAGCAATAACGAACATATTATCCTTTAAATTCTTAAGTATAGAATCTCCTTCTTTAGCTTTTATTAATATCTCTTCTTTTAACGAAGCATTATCCGGAGTTTTCTCATCACTTAACTCAATTATATTCAGTTTGCAATATCTGGATAATCTTTTGGTGTATTCATCTATAGCACTTTTTAGGTATTTTTCTTTTATTTTCCCTACACATATTATCGTTATGCTCATTCTAAGTCTCCTTTAGTTTTCTTGTATAACATTTTTCATACATATAACACATTATTACTATATGCTCAAATCTCTCCTTTTATAAAACACATATGTGGTTTTTATCATTGATAAAACAATTACAATTGATAGTATTACAAAACTCAATTGAAAACCACTTCCTAATATCAAATTCTTAGCTTCATAATACTTAAACGGTGTAAAATATTTAAGATTTATGAGTTTACCATTTAAATCTATTACCATTGATAGTATATATGTAATTAAAAGAACGGCTGTTGAAATGGATGTCGCTGTTTTAGGATTCTTACTTACAGCAGCTATAGCTGTTGAAGTAAACATAAATATAAGTTGCATAACAAACATTCCAACCATTAACGTTATGATTTCACCGCTTACAGATTCACCCTTGCTATATTTTCCCACTACTACGATTGAAGAAACTAAAGTGATAATATTAAATATTAAAATATTCATAAAAGCTGCTGCAAGCTTTGCTGTTATGATTTTATTTCTTGAAATAGGTTTTGAAAATAAAAATTCTGCGGTTTTATCTCTTTCTTCCTTTGAAATTATATTAGCACCAAGCATAATCGCATGAATAGTTGCCATAAGCGCTAAGTATAAAAATAGCATTCCATAATAGCCACTAGCCTTTGACAAATCAAAAATACCTATACCAAAAAGTGTTTGCATAGATTTTGGCATTTGTGCAAATAAATCATTCATTGATTGACCAGAGGATGATAATGCAACATATTTACCCATGCCGGCTACAACCATAAATATTATACCAACAGCCCATATGATAAGTACATTTCTATGAGCCTTCATTTCTACAATAAACACATTCATAAAATAACCTCCTGTTAATATTCCTAATTATCTGTAATCGCTATAAATCACACCAGTATCTAAGCAGCATGAACATCTTTTTTAGAGTATATAAGATAACTGCTAGTAATTGCCAAAGCAATAAATACTATTCCTACTATGATAAATGAAACTTCATAACTAGAATTTTTCAAAATATATGTTGTATCAAAATACTTAAATGGTGTTATATATCTCATATTGTTATCACCTAATGTCGCTGCAAACATACCTATAACGAAAAATGAAAATACCGTCCCAAGAGATATTGGCAATACTGATTTAATTTTAGGAATTAAAACAGAAATTATAATTCCTAAAGCAAGAAACATGAGTTGAATAAAAAATAATGTAATAGAAATCATAAAAAATATTTTATAACTGTATTTTTCTGTTGCTACAAGTGACACCATAAAGCTAGAAGCTATAAAGTAAGCTACATTCGTAATTACAAGGCAACATAAAGATGCCAAAAGTTTTGATGTCATTATCGCCCTTCGAGTAACTGGTCTAGTTAAAAGAAAATCTGCAGTTTTGCCTCTAACCTCCTTTGATATAATTGAGGTTCCTAAATTCATAGCCTGAATAGCGCCACAGAGTGTTATATATAAAAACATATATGAATAAAAACCTAAAACAGAAGATATGCTATCTATAGAGAATCCCATGGCTTTTCTTATTGGCTCTGGAAAGCCTTTCATAACTTCTTTAAACGCGTCGGCTTCCTTTGAAAAAGAAGGAAACATCGTAAGAAATAGAACAACAAGAGTTACTAAAGAAATAGTCCATATAACAGTAGACTTTCTGTAAGCCTTAAGTTCATGAATAAACATATTCATATCTTTTACTCCTCCTTCTCATAATAATGCATAAATATTTCTTCAAGATCTGGTTCTTCAATCCAAATATTTTTTATTTCTGTCTCTGAAATTTTTTTTATAATAGAATTAATATTTCCACTAAATATAAAACTTGCTATATTACCATTTATCTCTAAATTACTCACTCCACTGAACTTAAAGTAATTATTATCTATTTTCGACTTCATCTCTATTTTGAACTTCTTATGATTATTTTCTTGTAATGTACTAATCTTATCAAGCTTTATTATTTTACCTTCTTTAATAATTGCAACGCGGTCACATAATCTCTGGACTTCACTTAGAATATGAGAAGAAAGTAATATTGTAGCACCCTTTTTATTCTCCTCCTCAAGGAGTTCAAAAAACTTTTGTTGCATAAGTGGGTCGAGTCCACTAGTAGGTTCATCAAGTATTATAAGTTTAGGTGAATGTAATAGCCCTTGAACAATGCCAACTTTCTTTTTATTACCTAAGGATAAATCATCTATTTTTTTATTAAGATCAAGATTCATTATTTGTGATAATTCTACAATTCTTTTACTACAATCCTTCTTGTAAAAGCTAGCTGAATACTTTAATAAATCTATAACCTTCATATTATCATAATAAAAAATTTCTGATGGCAAATACCCTATTTCCGCTCGAATCTCAGGGCCAAACTCTATGCAGTCCTTACCAAAAATAGTAGCGCTACCACTAGTTGGATAAATAAGAGCTAGCAAAGTTCTTATAGTTGTAGACTTTCCTGCACCATTAGGTCCGATAAATCCAAAAATTTCTCCTTGCTTAACATTAAAACTCACATCTGTAATCCCTCTTGATTTACCATAATTTTTAGTCAAATTCTTAATTTCAATAACATTCATTAATAAGCCCCCTTATACATGATGCGTTTTTTAAATTAATTAATAATAAGCTCTGAAGAATAATCATAGATAAATAAAAAAGTAACAAACCTTGTCCCAAAGGCAAAGTCCATTACTATCATTTGTTTGTTTTTAATTTTCTTATATAATTAAACTAAAATTATTTTCCACAACACTTCTTATATTTCTTTCCGCTTCCACAAGGACATGGATCATTTCTTCCAACTTTATCATTATTAACTACCGTTTTAGAATCTCTATATGATATTTGAATTTCTTTTCTTTTTTCTTTTGAAAAAATACCTTCCCATTGAGGAAGTTCATATAAATAATCGGCTTTTGCATCTAACATATTAAAATAAAGTTTTTCATAATCTACTTTTAAATTAACTTCTGTGTCACTTTCAGTTTCTTCTAATTGTACAGGTTCTAAAAGACTATCATTTATTCCATCAGTAAACCCCATAAAATATATGTTAGATACTTCAAAGTGTTTAGCAAGCTCTTCCATTGTACCCTCTACCTTATCTGTATGGTTTGCTAATAATTTAGTATAAATACGTCTTTCTATTTCACCATAGTCATGCCAAAACGCCTCTTCTCCTCTACGTTTAACATAATCAACCACCATATCTGTCCACTCTTTATATAAACTCATATTCTATTCTCCTTCAAATCATAATATATTTATTATATCCCATTATTATAATAAAAAATTCGCTAATATTTAAAATATACGTTTAATCCTCATAATTTAATATATTTGTTTATTTTTTACTATCTATTTCTTTAATAGTATTAATCCTTCTTTACTAAAAGGCTTAGATATATCATAGTTTCCACCTATAGTATCAATATCATTATTCTCAAGCGTCATTTTAATTTTTTTTACAGACGATAATTGAGTTAATGATGCTGCTATACTTTGAAGGCAACTTTTTTCTTTCGCCTCTGACATATTTACTTTAGCTTCTTTGCTTAAATTTACATAAGCAATATTATCTTTAATTGAAAAACTAAGCAATCTAGTTTCCCTCGGAAGTATTGGTTTTAGTTCACTTTTTACAGTAGGCCCTTTTATAAGTTCCTGCATGATAGTCTCACCAATGAGTTCTTCCTTGTTAACAAGTCTCTCATCTTTAACCACTTTCACTGTAGACCCATCTTTAGTCCCATCAAAATAAATACCCAATTGAATAAAGCCATCTTTTTCTAGAGGTAGTTTTAGATTTTCAAGTTTTTCTTTATTGGTGACGCTCTTCGCATCTTTTTCTTCGCACCCTGAAAATGCAACTGTTGAAGCAACTAGAATAGAACATAGTAATATTGGAATTGCTTTTTTCATATTTGACCTCTCCTTTAATAATTCACTAAAGTTTTGAATCTACCGAGGTAGTAATATCTATTCTTCTTAAATACAATTAAAATTCAATTAGATTACTTGGCATATCTCTTTTTGCTAAATTCAAAGAAATATCCTTACCTATATCAATATTATTTTCTTTAAGAATATTAACCACTGTCTGATAAGCCAAATCCGGAAAATTATTTGTTTTACTTAAGTGACCTAAAATTATATGTTTATGTTTATTGCTCATTGTATCCACTATAGCTTGTCCACATGCATCATTAGATAAATGACCTACATCACTTAATATTCTTCTTTTTAATGAATATGGATATGGACCGAATTTCACCATTTCTACATCATGGTTACTCTCAAGTAAAACCACATCAGCATCTTTTATTATATTCTTTACTTCCTCTGAAAAGTAACCTAAATCAGTAGCTATACAGGCTTTCTTTTCCCCAGTATATAAAGCATACCCTATAGGTGCTGCTGCATCATGTGATAATTTATAATTTGTTATGTGCATATCCATTATATCCACAGAATTCTTATTTATAATTCTTATATTATCTTCTTTTATGTTCCCTATTTTACTCTCCATAGCTTTCCAAGTGTCTTCATTTGCGTAAATCGGTATATTATATCTTCTTGAAACAATACCTGCACCCTTTATGTGGTCAGAGTGTTCATGAGTAATAAAAATACCATCGAGATCATTAGGGTTTTGATTTATATATTTAAGTGCACCTTCAATACTTTTCCCCGGCATACCTGCATCAATTAGAATTTTTGTATTTTGTGACGCTACAAATATACTATTTCCACTACTTCCACTATATAATGGACAAAAAATCATAATTATCTCCTTTAATTTAAAATTGTTATATAGTAACTCTCTTTATGTCTGCACCTATGTTTCTAAATTTTTCTTCTATATTTGGGTATCCTCTATCAATATGTTCTATACCTAGGATTTCTGTGGTACCTTCTGCTATAAGCCCCGCAATAACTAAAGCTGCTCCTGCTCTTAAATCTGATGCAACAACAACCGTTCCTACAAGTTTCTTTACTCCATCCACTGTAGCAACGCTTCCATCTACTTTTATATGCGCGCCCATTTTGTTTAGCTGTTCTACATGTTTAAATCTAGATTCCCAAATACTCTCGTTAATTATACTTCTTCCCTCTGAAACACATAGTAGTGTATTCATTGGTTGTTGAACATCCGTTGGAAAACCTGGATAAGGCAAAGTTTTAATATTTACAGCCTTTAGTCTTCCATTTGCCTTAACAGTAACACTGTCCCCACCGTCAGTCACCTCTGCTCCCATTTCTATAAGTTTTGCAGAAATTGATTCAAGATGTTTTGGAATAACATTATTTACAGTTACTTCTCCACCACAAGCAGCAGCTGCTATCATAAATGTACCTGCCTCAATTTGATCTGGAATTACACTATAAGTACATCCTGTCAATTCCTCAACACCTATAATTCTTATAACGTCCGTACCTGCACCTTTAATATTTGCTCCCATAGAGTTTAAAAAATTGGCCACGTCAACAACATGTGGTTCTTTTGCAGAATTTTCTAAAATAGTCGTTCCTTCTGCAAGAGTCGCAGCAGTCATTACATTTATTGTTGCGCCTACACTAACAACATCGAAATAAATACTAGTCCCTATTAACTTGTCAGCCTCAACATTTACTGCTCCATTTTCGATAGTCACCGTTGCACCAAGGGCCTCAAACCCTTTTATATGTTGATCTATTGGTCTAGCACCTATTGGACAACCACCTGGAAGTGCTACTCTAGCTTTTTTAAATCTGGCTAAAAGTGCACCAATCAAATAATAGGATGCTCTCATTTTTCTTACATCCTCTGTATTAGCATCTATACTAGTTATACTTGTACTATCTATTGTAACTGAATCTTTTTCTCTTTTAATTTCACAACCTAAGTTTTCTAATATTCTTTCAATACAATTTACATCTTCTATATCTGGAATATTCTCAATGATACATTTACCCTTACTTGCTATTATAGCTACTGGTAAAATTGCTACTGCCGCATTTTTTGCACCACTTATTTCCACTTGACCAAGGATACGTCGACCCCCGTTAATTACCAATTTATCCATATTTGTATCATCCTCACTATACCTTATATATTAAGTATTTTTATTTTTATACATATAATTCAATTATACCATACCTACATTATATTCTAGCACTTATTTCAAAAATGTGGTGTAATATTATTATGTTTAACACAATATTTATAATTTTTATTTATAAAACATAAAAATCACCCGCATAAAACACGGGTGATTCTTATATTATCTCATTGTCTTAAAACTACCACAGTCTGTACATTCTAGTGTTTTAGCAACACTTTCATGTTTTACAACATCAATTTTGTTTAAAGTACAAAAATTGTCATCTTTACAATGATATTCACATTCGCTTACTACACACCCTATACTATTATTATGCTCCATAAAAAACACCTCCATTTATTTACTACAACTCTATCATTAGTAATACTGTCATAATTTATGCAATAAATCAAAAACTATTTATATTAATAAATGTATACTTCTCTCATTTAACGACTTCAAATAAATTCTATTACATAAATTTACACAAAAAGTACAAATAACAAAAATTATGTTATAATAAACTTATAATTTAATCAAAATAATATTAACCAAT
>ERZ1463037.32-NODE-32-length-23940-cov-12.404145_pt1 | contig 23940 bp, 24 predicted proteins | sample MGYA00564484_ERZ1463037 | MGnify/ENA primary metagenome ERZ1463037 (study PRJEB39244, sample SAMEA3635151) | Helicobacter pylori | study: EMG produced TPA metagenomics assembly of PRJEB11511 data set (Assembly of a 5300-year-old Helicobacter pylori... | reverse complement strand
TTTTTTACAGTGGAACTTAACTCTACAAAGTGGAAGTTACTTTTTCAATTCACCATTGTTCACTTTTGTCTTTAATCTGTAAAATTATTAATTGTTATTATAATCATATGGATTACGCTTCATAATCATTCGTAAATAATATTCTCAAAAAAATAAAAATAGCAACAACCTCAATATTATCCTGAGATTTTTACTATTTTCTACTATCTTGTATATATTTTAAACCTTAGTAAGCTTTTTATTGTAATCTCATTTTAGTAATTTCTTTGTAATAAGTAATACTTCCAGCTTCATCATCAGTAATTAGACCATCTACAAGTAATATATTATCTATCTCTATCATCTTAAAAGCTTTGGTTTGCTGATTATGTGCATCACAAATTTTAATGCTTAAATTTTTACCTTTTTTATCTCCAGTCTTAATTAGAAACAGTACATTTTCTTCTAAGCCAGAAAGATCCTTAAATGTATTAAAATCCTCGCCTATTAGTAATGATTTAATTACATCTTTTCTTAAGTCATTTTTTATTATTGCTATAGTGTCATCATGTTTTATAAGATATTCTGATATAAAACCTACTAATTCTGTTTTTGATTGAAATAATTGCATGTTTGACATTTATATTACCTCCTGAATTAATAACATAAACCACTTACTCTATTTATACATTATACTGTATTTTAATGCATATGTCAATAGAGTATTTCAATATTCCATTAAAGTTAAAACTGTTTCCATTTCAAGAAGTAAACATAAAATGTCATTAACATTTATTTTAAAAGAATATATATTGTATTGTATAAATATACACATGTACGTATATTTTTTTTATAGAGTTCTATAACAGCTTATATTTTCTATCCTAAAACGTTATTATTTGTCAAATATAAATGAATTTATCACTGCTAAATATTCCTGAGCAAAACAAGTAGGCACAAGCATGCATATTTATCTGAAATATGTAAAAACTAACTTTAACAATAAATATATACAAAGGGAGCTAAAATGGAAAAACAGACTGATTTGTCTAACTATATAAGTAAAAATGTTCTAGCTGAAGGCGCCATATTAGTTGGATTCACTAAAATAAGGATAATCGAACCAGTAATTATACTTGGATTTCCTTTTACAGATAAATGGTTTCTAAAGCAACCTTTAAACATAGCTAAAATGATCAAAAAAGAACACGGTATAAGTAAACATGTACAAAATATTACTTCTAAAATTCTTGAATCTGAAGGCTATACGACGCATCACAAAAGTATTCTTTCTGTATACGGGGATTTTCGACCGTTAGCTGTTTCTGCAGGTCTTGGGCATTGGGGTAGAAATGGAATAGTTGTAAATAATGATTATGGAGCTGGGCTTCTTTTTGCAGCCATTTTTACTAATGCACCACTAGGAGTATCTCCAAGTGAAAAGCATATAAACAATTGCACAAATTGTGAAGAATGTATAATTGCCTGTCCTGGTAAAGCATTTGAAAATAATACTTTTCATCCATATCGTTGCATGCCAAATATAATTAAGGGTTGCTCAGAGTGTATAAATGTATGCAAAAAAAATCATTCTAAAACCTAAAAAATAAGCAGGTCCACCCTGCTTATTTGGCATTATATTTAATGTTTTGTAATAATATATAAGTTTTTCATTATTAACTAAATTAAAATTCTATCATATCAATATGAGCATCATTAAAACCTTCAAAAATCTTATCAGCATTTAAAAGTACATCCTTTTGTCCTATTCCAATAGCCTTCATATTTGCAGCTTTAGCTGCATCTATTCCAGCTTGTGCATCTTCAAATACCACACATTCTAATGGATTAACTCCTAATTCACTTGCTCCTAGCAAAAACACCTCAGGATCCGGTTTTGCTTTTGAAACCTTGTTTCCATCTATTATAGCATCAAAATATGAAGTTAAGTTTAGATTGTTTAGTATAAGCATAGAGTTTTTTGATGCTGACCCCAATGCAATTTTTATGCCATTTTGCCTTAATTCTATTAGAAAATCTTTAACTCCTGGCAATATTTCGCTTTCATCTAATTTTGATATATACTCCACATACCAATTGTTCTTTTGCTGGGCCATATTTAATTTTTCTTCCACGCTAGGATTTTTCTTTCCTATTGATAATAATATATCTAAAGAGCGCATTCTACTAACGCCCTTTAGCCTTTCATTATCTTTTTTCGTAAAATCAAATCCTAAATTACTTGCAAGTCTCTTCCAGGCTAAGTAGTGATATTTTGCTGTATCCACTACTACACCATCTAAATCAAATAAACATGCCTTTATTTTACTCATTCTAATACCTCCGTGAAATATTTATTCTTTGTCTTTTTATTCTTTACCACCTGTGCTGGCAATACCTTTAATAAAGTTCTTTTGGAATATTAAAAATACTAATATCATAGGTAATGATATTAACATTGCTCCAGCTAAAACTTGATCCCACATTTGAAAATACTGCCCATAAAAGGAGTTTAAACCAACAGGCAATGTGTACATTTCGTCTGATGCTGTTAATAAGTTTGGCCACAAGAAACTATTCCAGTTACCTGTAAACATCAATATAAATTGTGTTGTTAATGCTGTGGTTGCAGTAGGTATTATTATTTTAAAAAATGTTCCAAATCTACTCAATCCATCTATAGCTGCGGATTCTTCTAGTTCCTTAGGTATAGTTAAGAAAAATTGCCTCATTAAAAACACACCAAACATACTTGTTAAGAATGGTATTGTAAGCCCTTTGTATGTATTAATCCATCCGAGCTTACTTAGTATCATGTATGTAGGTACCATAACTACCTGTCCAGGTATCATCATCATTCCTAGAACTGCTAAAAAAATAGTCTTTTTTCCAGGAAAATTAATTCTTGCTAAAGCATATCCAGCCATTGAATTAAATACTAAATTTCCAATGGTGCACACTAATGCAATGAAAACACTATTAAGCATCCACCTTGTAAAAGGAAAGTTCTCAAATATATACTTATAGTTTTTAAAAGATAATGTACTTAAATTCACTGAAAGGGTGTTAGTTTCTGAGGATGGTTTAAGTGAAATAATAAAACTCCATAAGAATGGCCCAAGAGTTATTACAGAGTATAATATTAGTATTAAATAAAATAATATTCTAACTGGGGATACTTTTTTTCTTTTTTTCATAACTCTACCTCCCTAATTTGCTTCTTCCTCTTTGAATATTTTCTTTTCAATTAATGTTAGTGTAAATATTATGGCAAAAAGCACAAATGCTATAGCTGATGCATAACCCATTTCGGATTCTTTAAACGCTTTATTGTATAAGTATAAAACTACAGTCATAGTACTGTCTAAAGGTCCTCCGTTTCCACCAGAGATTATATATGATTGATCAAACATTTGAAGAGTTCCTATAACAGATATTACTAAATTAAAGAAAAACGTTGGTTTAATCAAAGGTAGTGTTATTTTAAAGAACCTTTTAAATTTATTTGCTCCATCTATTTCTGCAGCCTCATATAATGTTTCTGGAATTTCTTGAAGTCCTGATAAAAATATTATCATGTAAACTCCAACTGACGACCACACAGCCATTAGGACAATAGCACCCAATGCAAATTTAGGATCCTGAAACCAACTTCTTGGAGCTACACCAAATATTGTCAGAAACCTAGTAAATAGTCCATCAACTTTAAATAAGAATAGAAATATAAGTGATACTGCAACAGCAGATGTTAGAGTTGGTATATAATAAGCTACTCTAAAAAATGCCTTTGCCTTAATCTTAGAATCCACTACTAATGCAAGTAACAACGCTATAATTAACTGAAGTGGTACAGCACATAATGAATAAATAAAAGTATTCTTCAATGCTTTTATAAATATAGGGTCCTTTATTACTTTCATATAATTAGTAAGTCCTACATTTTTTGCACTTAAAATTGTTGTTTGGTCGAGTAGTGAATACTCCTTAAAACTTAATATAAAAGCTACAATTACGGGACCTATTAAAAATATTAAGGCAGAAATTACAAAAGGAGCCACAAATAACCATCCATCTAGCTTTTCTCTAGTCCTATTAGTAAAAAATCCTTTTGGCCTTTGTTTTCTTTTTATAGCTTTATTTCCGGTGGGTGTTTTTAATGAGAACATATTTTCCCTCCTTTTTAAAATAGGAAGCAAGAAATCATGCTTCCTATCCTAGTATTATTGTGCTGCTTTTAGTGCATCATCTAATGCTGTTTTACCATCTGGGGTTTTCCCAAGTCTAATTCTTTCACCTGCTTTTCCAAGTTCAAGATTAATTTTAGCAAATTTCGTACCATAAGAAAATACATTTGCATACTTTGTTCCATCTACTAATGCTTTTCTTTCTGGGAATTTATCTGTAAATACAGTTCCCATTGATTTTCTTGTTGGTATTGCAAGTCCAGAATTTGCTACCATTTCTTGTGATTTTTTACCTGTTAAGAATTTAATAGCCTCCGCTGCCTCTTTAGGATGTTTTGTGTTTTTACTCATTGAATATGCAACTGTAAATAACAAATTACCTTGTTTTTCTCCTTTTGGAAGTTCTGCAATGCCATATTCAACTGATGGTGCTTTTTCCTTCATAAATGGTATCATCCATCCGCCTTCAATTACCATAGCAACCTTTTGAGCAGCTAGAGAATCACCAGGCCATCCATCTCCTAACTCCTTTGGAAATGCTGCATATCCTTTTTTAAACATTGAATAATAATATTCGAATCCTTTTACAGCTTCTGGAGAATTAAATACCATTTTTTCTTTATCAACAATTTTACCACCTGCTTGGAACATGAACGGAGCAAATCTTGCCGAGTCATCTGGTAGTGATAGTGCTTTTACCTTGCCCTTTGTTAACTTTTTAGCTACCTCTTCAAATTCTGCCCAAGTTTTTGGAGGTGTTGTAATTCCAGCGTCTTTAAACATCTTCTTATTATAAAAAATTCCTAATGAATTATAATCTTTTGGCAGACCATATGTTTTACCGTCCTTTTGAAATCCTTCTAATAGATTAGGATAAAAATCCTTTAAATCTTCTTTATCCAAATACTCGTCTAAAGGTGCAACTACGCCTTTATCAATAAAAGATGATGCAAGAGAAGAATCTAAATAATATAAATCAGTTTCTGTCTTAGCTGCTATTTTAGTCTGCATAACTTGATTATAATCTCCTACAGCAACTTCCTTTTTAAGTGTAATCTTTTTACTCTTATTTTCTGTATTAAATGCAGCTATTTGACCATCAATAAGCTTTGATTCTGCAGGCGATGAACCCCATATTTGAACTTTTAAAGTAACTGGTCCACTTGTGGTAGCCGTTTTAGTCTTACTACCACAACCACCAAACATTGTAGCTGTTAACGCTACTGAACATACTAATGCAATTATACGATTTCTTTTCATTTATATTTCCCCCCAATTAATTATTAGTTATTAATTTATATTTTAATTGATGATTCTCTTTCAATTAGCTCAGGTTCTAAAATGATTCGACCTAAATACTGCTGTGATATTATACTTAAAATTAAATTAGCTGCAGTTTTGCCTATTTTTTCTCTATCCTGTCTAATACTTGTAAGTTTAGGTGTAACAAAATTGCATAAGTTAATATCATCGAAGCCTATTATAGATATATCCTTTGGTATGTCATATCCCATATCCCTTAAACCCTCTATTGCTCCAAGAGCCATTAAATCACTGGCACAATATATTGCTGTTATATCTTTATGATTTTTAATAAGCTCCACCACAGCAGTTTTTCCTCCTTCATAGGAGAACCCACCACTAACTATAAGATCTTCTTCAATATTAATACCTTTTCTACTAAGTGCCAAATAATACCCATCTAATCGCTCATAGCTAACTAAAGCATCCTTATGCCCATTTATAAACCCAATTTTTGTATGGCCTTGCTTCAAAAGATGCTCTACAGCAATTATTGATCCTTTTATATTATCAACACCGACGCAACCTACTTTTGGGTTTTTTATGAATATGTCGTGTAAAACGCAAGGATAGGACATATTTTCCAATTGCCTAAAATAATCATCTGTCATTTTAAGTCCTAGTATTAAAGCCCCATCTAAATGTTTTTCCTGAAATAGTTTTTCAAGTTTCTTTCCCTTTTGCATATCAGAGGTTGTAGAAAGTATTACGGTTTCATACCCGTAATCTGAAACCACTGACTTAAATGCCATTAACATTTCATATATTATATAATCTCCTTCATTGTAATCTTCCACCAATATTCCTAATCTATAATTCTTTGTTCCGCTCAAACTTCTAGCAACTATGTTTGGCCTATATCCTAAATTTTCTGCAACTTCTAATATGTTTTTTCTAGTTAATTCGCTTATGTCAGCATAATTATTAAATGCTCTAGATACAGTACTTATAGATACCCCTGCTTGTTTTGCAACATCTTTTATAGTAATACCTTTTTTCTCCATTTTGTTTTCCTTTCATCTCACGAAATTTATTCTATAAGTACTATTCTCCACCTTTTCTATTATCTTGCAACTATTAAATGATGTTTATCAGAAATAAAATATTTCTTATCATATATAATTAATGATAAATCGCCAGTTGAATTTACTTCTATTTTATCTTTTGATATTGAAATACCTACTCTTGAATTTTTCCAATTAATATTAAAGGATAACCCCTCCCATTGCTCTGGCAACCATGGATTTATGTTTAATATGCCTTCTTTATTAACTCTTAATCCTACAAATCCAAAAATAGCACTTTGCCATGATCCTCCTGCAGCGGCTGCATGTAGACCAAAATCTGTATTTCCTTGATTATCTTCTAAATCTGTATATATAGCCTTCATAAAGTATTTATAAGCATTTTGCCTATCTCCTACTGCAAGTCCCAATATTGAATACATAGAAGGACTTAAAGACGACTTGTGCATTGTTCTTTGCTCATAATATTCATAGTTCAATTTTTTAACATCTTCTGAAAACTCTTCAGGAAGCATAATCATTAATTGAGCAACATCTGCTTGTTTTAAAAGTTGTGTTTCTCCTAACTTGTTCCCTTTAAAATCTGGCCATATGGGCATTTCATTCTCATCATACTTTGAAATTTCTATATCTGCTAAATCGAAATATCCCTCAAATTGCTCAATTATCATTCCGTCTTCACTCTTTGGGATATATATCTTTTTATAAATTATCTCCCACTCATTAAAATCCTCTTCATTAAGTCCTAGTTTTGAACAAAGCACCTTGTACTTAAGATTATCCTCAGCCTTCAACCAATCTTTAAAAAACAATGCTTTTTCTATATTCCATTTAGCTAAGTAATTTGTAAATACATTATTGTCAACGTGCTCATGAAACTCATCTGGTCCTATTACTGAGCTTATTTCATACCTATCTTGGCCTTTATTGTATTCCACTCTGCTTTGCCAGAATTTAGCTGTATCAAGTAATATTTCAATGCCTTGATTCACAATGAATTCCTTGTCGTTAGTTGCTCTATAATACTCAACAATACCAAATGCAATGTCAGAATTTATATGATATTCCTCATCTCCGGTCCAAATTCTAACCGCATTGCCATCATAATCAAATCCCCACTTTGGTGTAACCTCAATTCCTTCATCTGCCGCTTCCCATGCGAATCTTGCTCCTTTATAGCCAGTCGTTTCAGCATTCTTTCTTGCACCTTGTAGGGTATTATATCTATACATTAGCAGTGCCTTCGCAACATCTGGCCTTGTGTATATAAAGAAAGGCAGCATGAACACTTCAGTATCCCAGAAAACATGACCTTTATAACCTTCACCATGAAGCCCTTTTGCTGCTATACTTACAGTAGTATCCCCTTCATATGCAGAAGATGCTAGTTGAAACAAATTGAATCTTATACCTAGTTGAGCTTTTTCATCTCCATCAATATTTATGTCTATTTCATTCCATATTTTTTCCCAAATTATTATATGTTTTTTAATTTCTACATCATATCCATCTTTCATAAAACCCTTTAATTCTTTAGTTCCAGCTGTAAATAAATCACTTTTTAAACCTCTATCTCTATCGCTAATGCTTATGCCATATTTAACTACAGTATAGCTTTTACCTTCTGTCATAAATGTTTCATAAACTTCACTAACTATTTCACCAAACTCACTATATTTTCTATTCTTAAATATATTACCTTTTTCATTTTCACCCATTAAGGTTGTTAACTCTAAAACTTTTATATTATTGTCATTTGTCTCTACAGTTAGTGCTATACCTGGATTACTATCATAGTTGTTTTTTACTTTGAAATGTTTAGTCTTATTCATTACATCCCAAGCACTATTAGTTACTGAACCATCTATATAGTTTTCAAGAAATACCTTTCCATTAAAATTTAGTGGTGTTATTTCATATTTTGAAGCCCATCTGTTAATTTTATTTCTACTAACAAATCTCTCACATTTAACTTCTATACTTTTGCCCTTTTTAGTAGTAGCAATAAAACTTGTATATAAAATGCCTTTATACATATTTAATTCCCTTTTGAAGCTATCTAGGCCGCATTCATCAATATCAATTTTCTCATCCTCAATATATATATTGAACCCTAAAGGATCTTGGAGATTTACTATTTCCGTTACTTGACTTTGAGATTTATCAAATATACCAGCTATATAATTTCCTTTACTACCCTTTGATGAAAATTCTAAAGCCCCTCTTATACCTCTATATCCATTTGCTAATGTAAAAAGCGTCTCATATTTTCTATTGTTATAACTATTGTATTCGTCCAATGAAATTTTCCATAAATTCATACTAAGCACCTCCATGTTCCCCAATACCTTCCGATATTTTACGGAAACGTTTTTGTAACTTTAGTTTACTTTTTAGTGAAAACATTTTCAAGTCGTCTGTAACGCTTTCCAATCGTTATTTTTATAGTTTTGCTATCAAATTCTACCTTATCCTCTATGTATCACAATATTGTGTTTTTTGAAAACGTTTTTATGAATATTGATAATGCCAATACTATTCAATGCTCAGTTTAATAATTTTAAAAGGCACTAATAATATTATTGAAATACAATAATATTATTAGTGCCTTTAAATTTTTCTAACTTCTTAACTTTAAGATTACCCCTTATTCTCTAACTTGACCATCTCCATATATAAGATATTTTGTAGTTGTAAGTTGTTCAAGTCCCATTGGACCTCTAGCATGAAGTTTTTGATTGCTAATTCCTATCTCTGCCCCAAATCCAAATTCTGCGCCATCTGTAAATCTTGTAGAAGCATTCACATAAACACAAGAAGCATCAACTTCCCTTAAAAATTTCTGCGAATTCGTATAATTATTAGTTATTATAGCCTCAGAATGTTTTGTTCCATATTTAAAAATATGATCTATTGCATCATCAATTGTTGAAACCACCTTTATTGAAAGTATTAAATCTAAATACTCAGTAGCCCAATCTTCCTCTACTGCAGCCTTTGCACTTTTTATAATTTTCAGTCCCTTATCACACATTCTTATTTCTACACCTAATTTAATAAGTCTTTGTGAAAGTTTTGGTAAAAACTCGCTAGCAATATCCTTATGAACAAGTACAGTTTCTACTGCGTTACATACCCCAGGCCTTTGAGTTTTGGCATTAACTATTATCTCCTGTGCCATTTTTAAATCAGCATCTGCATCCACATATATGTGACAAAGACCTGATCCTGTTTCAATTACTGGTACTGTTGCATTTTCTATAATAGCCTTTTTAAGGCCCTTTCCACCTCTTGGAATAATTACATCTACATAATCATTAAGTTTTACTAATTTATTTACTAATTGCCTATCCACCATCTCAATAAGTTGAATACACCCTTCTGGTAGTCCTGCTATCGTTGCTGCTTTAATAATAACATTAGCTAAGGCCATATTAGTATTTATAGCTTCTGACCCACCTCTTAGTATTATTGCATTTCCTGCTTTTATACATAACGCTGCTGCATCTACAGTTACGTTTGGTCTTGACTCATAAATCATACCTATAACCCCAAGTGGAACCCTTACCATTGAAATATCTAAATCATTGGGTCTTTTCCATCTTTTTATTCCTTCGCCAATTGGATCTGGCAAAGTTGATACATTTCTAAGTCCCTCAGCCATTTTTTCAATTCTCTCCTGATTAATCATTAACCTATCAAGCATTGCAGTAGATAAATTTTTTTTCTTTCCAGCTTTCATATCCTTATTATTAGCTTCGATTATAGTTTCTTTGTTATCTATTAGAGCCTGCGCCATATTCAAAAGTGCATTATTTTTCATAGTGGTACTAACCGTAACCATAATCCTAGACGCAGCTTTTGCTTTTCTACCTATATTTATAATATAGTTATCAAAATCCATTACATACCCTCCCTTTTGTACTTATATACCTAATCACCATTACTAATTTTTATTTATAAACTTTAGGAATTCGCTTTACTTGTTGTTCACAATCCTAGTATTGCCTTTAAATAATGTACCTATTTCAATCCCTTCTAAAATATCAGTAATAACATTAGGTGTCGAGCCTTCTGCTATAATCATAGCAGCATTTGCAGCTACTACAATTTCTGCAGCATTAATCTTAGTTGCCATACCACCAGTTCCAAGCTCCGTTCCTGCTCCCTGCGCTGATTGCTTAATTTCATCAGTAATATTATGTACATTATAGATTATTTTTGCATCAGGATTCACCCTAGGGTTTGAATCGTATAATCCATCAATATCAGATAGTATTATAAGTAATTCTGCGCCTATTAGATTTGTAACCATAGCAGACAGTGTATCATTGTCTCCAACCATTATTTCATCAACGATTACAGCATCATTTTCATTTACTACTGGAATAACCCCTTGTGAAAGTAACATCAAAAATGTATTATGAGCATTTAAATGTCTTGATTTATCACCGAAATCCTCTTTTGTCAAAAGAATTTGCGCTGTTGTTTTCCCATACTCTGAAAAAAACTTCTCGTACATGTGGATTAAAATACCTTGACCAACAGCTGCAGCTGCCTGCTTTTCTGGTATTGTTTCCGGTCTTTTACTAAGTCCTAGCTTTCCCATCCCTGCTCCTATTGCACCAGAAGTTACAAGTACTACCTCAATTCCTTGATTATGAACATCTGCCAGTTGTCTTATAAGACTTTCAATATGTTTGTAATTTAACAAACCCGTAGAATGAGTTAATGTTGAAGTTCCAACTTTCACTACAATTCTTTTTACATTTTTTAGATATTCTTTTCTAATGTTCATACAGACACTCCTCATATAATCCTAAAATCTTACTTTAGTTTTTTCTATAAATTTGATATAATCTCAAATTTAAAAAGTTATTCGTTTACTATATTAATCTAATTTTACACCATATAAAGATAAATTTCCATTTATATATTCCATGACAATTCTGGTTTACCTAGATATTTTCATAAGATATATTTTGGTTAATAATAATTGCTGATTTGTAGGTATGTATATACTAACTTCCTTTCCGAACATAGCAAATTTATGATATAATTAACCTATTGTCATTAGTTATCCTAAAATTAGGCTGTAGTCATCCTTAGAATAAGTTGTAACTTTTTTCTGCAAAATTTTAAGATGATATGAATAATGACTAAATAAAAAATGTAAAGTGAGAAGATTAAAATGAGAAATGCAAAATTGGAAAGAGCAATAATTAAAATAGATAATGAAATTGCTGCTATGAACATAGCTAAGAAATACTTAACAAATTCTGAAGAAATTAATACCGTTCAGAATACTATGAATAAAAAAAGGCAGTTAATCGCTGATGATTTGTATGTTGATGATAAGAAATGTTATGAAATGTGTTGTGACTTTATAGAAGACAGACTTGATAAGGAAATAGGCCAAGAAGAGCAACAAGAATTACTTGAAGTTATAAAACAAAATTTCGGAAGACAATCTCCAAATGTATCTAAAAAAAGCAATGGTCTTAATGCATGGTTAAAGGAACTTTGTATTGAATACAATTGGGTTAAAGACGAAAAAACAGATTGGGATATTTTAGTTATTACTGGGTTTGGTTTATACGAATAAACTTTAATTTAAAAAAATTAAAATCCTAATATTAATTAAACACCACGCCTTGGAAAACCTGGGTGTGGTGTTTAATTAATTTCTAATAAAAAGCTAACTATAAATAAGTAGCCCCTTCATATTTTCTTTATTTACCTACTACTGGGACATTTTTCGCATCATTTCTTTTCATTTTTTTATTTTTATCACCTTTTCCTTGAACCTCTGGTGGCATAGGTCTACTCATTCCTTTTTTAGCCATAACTTTTCCCTCCATAATTTTATTTTAAAAACCTATATACTCTTTTTCTACTCAAAAATTAAAATAAAGTATTGTAATATTTCATTACAATACTTTATTTTTACCTAGAATTTAATTTTTATTCTACTTTATTTATCACCCTAACAGATTTATATTCTATCTTTTCTTTGTTGAATTAACAGTTTTGTCGCCTTCTATATCAACTTTAGATAAGCTTTGTTTTTCTTTTAATAATTCTTCAGCCACTTTTATAGCCACCGCATCACCAGATTTTTTAGCTTGCTCTAAACTAATTTTTACTAATTGATATTCTTGTTTTGCGTCATTTAACAGTTGCGTTTTTTCTACCTTATTAGCTATTACTTTCCTTTTAACTATTTGAGTTTCATTTGTCTCATGTTCGTTACCATCTAATTTATCATTTAACTTTCCTAATTCTCTAATCATATCGTTTGCCAAGTAATATTTTTCTTTCACTGTCATATCGTCATATTCAGCTAATTTTTCATCTTCAATTTGTAAAATTATTTGTGTCTTCTTAATATTATCAAATTTTAAAAATAATTTTAAATTATCTAATCCTCTGTCAATAAAATACAAAATACTATCTGCCATTATTTCTGTTTCCTTATTTACAACCTCATTTATGTTTGTTTCATTACTTATGTTATTAGAATTTTCAACGCCTATTGCAAATGCCTGTGTATTTACACTTATTGTAAATGCTATTGCTGCAACTAAAATAGCTACCCTCTTCATGTTAATTCCTCCTCATGTCCTTGTTATATAGATAATAATCATTGTTCCATATTTTAAATTTCACTTTATATACGTTACATGATATGATTTATTAGAGGGTTTTTCCACTTTACTTAAATTTAAGCTTATTTTTCTATAAAAATGATAATTATTTTTCTTACCCTCTAAAAATTATTAGTATTTACGTATACAAAGTATAAGGAGTGTAAAAATGAACTTAAAACTTATTTTTCATAAAAATAAAAAAATAGTCTTGGGGTTAGATGAAGAACAAAGTTTTAATATAGATGATTTATTTATTGAAAATCGCAATAATTTTATTACAAATAATAAAGGTTTTATTTATTCAACTACAAGTAACATATGTAAAAGACATTTAAACTGGGAAAATGATGAAGAACTTAGTGTCGCACTTACTTCTTTTAATATAGCTTGTGACAATTATGATAAAAGAAAAGGAAATTTTTATAGTTTTTGCAAAGTTATAATTAAAAATTCCTTAATAGATTTTTTTAGAAAAAATAATGCACGCCCTAATCTAATGTTTTCTAATTATGAATTTAATATAGATTATGTAGATGAAAAAAATTCAATTAATAATTTTGAAATTCAAATAGAGAATGAATTTAGAGTCGATGAGATAAACTTATTTACTAATGAATTATTAAAATATAAAATTAATTTTCATTCACTAATTAATTTATCCCCCTCTCACAAGGATACAAGAAATAATTTATTGAATGTTGCATTTTTGTCATCTAGGGAAGCATCTATATTAAGACATTTAAGGACCAAAAGAAGACTGCCAACTAAAGAAATAATAATACTAACTGCCTCAAACAGAAAATTAATAGAAAAATGGCGTATATATATAATTTCTTTAATACTTATAATTACTAATCCAGAATATGTGTATTTGAAATCCTATCTTGATATAAAAGAGGGTGACTTAAATGATTAAAACAGGTATTGTGATAAATATCATTAATAAAAAAGCTGGTATTATGACTTCCAGTGGAGAATTTTTATATATAAAAGTAAGCAAACAGCCGCCTAATATAGGTGGAATTTATACTGGAGAATTATATAAGAAAAATTCATTTCTTTATAAGTATGTTATAAGTGTTGCTTCAATAATATTTGTGCTTGTTTGTAGTGCTTACGCGCATTCTTACTATACCACCGTTTCAACAATAGTTATTAATATTAACCCTTCCGTTTCTATTAATGCTAACAAATGGAATAAAATCATTAGTTCTAAACCACTGAACTCTGATGGTGCTCTAATACTTAACAATATTAAATTAAGAAATAAATCTGTCGATACTGGTCTTAATCTATTAGTTAAAGAAGCTAAAACTGAAAACTTTATAACCGAAAAATATGTAAACAACAAAAAAGTTATTACCCTTGACATTAAAAGTAACAAATATATTTCTATAGATATTTCAAACTTTGAAAATACTATAGATAACAATAATTTAAATGTAAAAATTAATCTATCTCCAGTCAATACTAAGAACATTGATATTACAGTTAATAACAAAAATATAAATGCTTCAATGTTAAATAAAAAAATGAATACTTCAACTTTAAATAGAGGTAATTATAAAAGAGAAATTACAAACAACAAATCAAAAATAAATGTAATTGAAAATAAATTTTCTAAAATTAAAACTACGTTAAAAGCTAACACCAACAATACAACAAAAAAATATTTCAAAACCAAAAGTGATATTAAAATCGCAAATAAAAATCCAACCACTAATGAATCATCCATTACAGAACATAAAAGTTTAAATAAAGCCGAAAATAATGTTCATGGTGATGAAAATAAAAAGATTAAAAATTCTGATTTGCATAGCACTTACAGTAAAATAGGAAAACATTTTAGTAAAACACTAAATAAAAATAAAAGCTACAGCAAATTAATACATAATTAATTAAACCTAACATATCCCCTTTATATTTCATAGTATTAATAATACCTTTTTAGCAAAAGATATTATTATGTTATTAAAGGAGGTATTTTAATATGCGTGAAGGATTAATTCCAACAATTTTAGGTACAGTTGTAAGTGTTGCTGGTGCATCATTTTCAAAGAACAACATGAAAAAGAAAAATATGCTTCCTATGATAGAGGCTGGTGTTGTAGGATTTGGACTAGCTCACATAGTACTTGGAGCAATTGACCTTGTAGAACACAAAAAATAATATCAAGGTTTCAAATACTATAATTTAAAATAAAAACTGATTGGAAGTTTTAACTTCTAATCAGTTTTTTCGTTTTTATAATTTATTTTTAAAAACTTTATCTGCTACTATTTAACTAGCACAATCTATTATGAAATAACTTCTAAATAAATATTTACATGTTAACACTACTTTTTTCTCCAACTTTTTTTGCTGCAATTAAGAATATTACCATTGCTGCAATTGCTCCAATAATACCTGCAGAGTATGAAATACTTTGAGATAACTTAAAACCCTCTGGAGCAATTAAAATATATGAGGTACATACAGCTGTCATAAATGTTGCCGGCATAGTTGCAATCCAATGTTTTTTGCCTATGCTTACCATATACATACCTGCCGTCCATAATACTATAGTAGCCAAAGTTTGGTTAGACCAGCCAAAATATCTCCATATTATTGCAAAATCTAACCTAGTTAATATGAAGCCAACTACAAATAGTGGAATACTAATCATAAATCTATTTTTAATAGGACCTTGATTAAATTTAAATGCATCAGCTATAGTTAATCTTGCACTTCTAAATGCTGTATCACCAGATGTTATAGGGCAAGCTACAACTCCAAGTATAGCCAAAACTCCGCCAACTTTTCCAAGTAAACCGATTGAAGATTCATTTACAACCCAGGCTGCAGTATGACCTGATATTGCCATAGTAGCATTTAGCTGAGGAACACCTCCAAAGAAACTCATTGCTACAGCTGCCCAAATTAATGCAACTATACCTTCTACTATCATAGCACCATAAAATATTTTTTTACCTTGTTTTTCACTAGATATACATCTTGCCATTAAAGGTGATTGGGTTGCATGAAACCCCGAAATAGCTCCACAGGCAATAGTTATAAATAACATTGGAAACATTGGATTTTTGCCTGGACTCGAATGCATATTAACCAAGTTAGATATTGTTACTTCTGGAATAGGTAATCCTCCCCAAATCATGGCTCCAGCAAGCCCAATTGCCATAAATAACAAACAAAAACCAAAAACAGGATATATTTTTCCAATAATCTTATCTATCGGAAGCATTGTTGCCATTATATAATATGCAAATATTATATAAACTAATATTTCAAAATTTATTCCTGTTAAACCTTTTAATATACCCGCTGGTCCAGTTACAAAAACCACTCCTACTAGTATTAAAACTATTACTGAAAAAACTCTCATAAAGTTTTTAAAACCTTTACCTAGATACTTCCCTACAACCTCAGGGATACTTGCACCATCGTGCCTTACTGATAACATCCCTGAAAAGTAATCATGAACTCCTCCTGCAAAAATACATCCAAATACAATCCACAAAAATGCAGCAGGTCCCCACATTGCACCTGCAATAGCACCAAATATAGGACCAAGTCCTGCAATATTAAGAAATTGGATTAAGAAAATCTTCCAACCAGGCATCTCAACAAAATCTACTCCATCTGCTAGCCTAATAGCTGGAGTTTTAATCTTTTCATCTGCCCCAAATGCTTTTTCTACAATTGTACCATAAATAAAATAACCTACTATAAGAGCTATAATTGATAAAAGAAATGATACCATTTAAACCCCTCCTTGTTATTTATAAATTTAATTAATATGTTATTTACTAATTAAATTATACAACCATTTTTAATTTTGTATACGGTTTCATACATGAAAGAACAAATAAAGCACATGAAGTGCTTTTATATACCCATTATTTTTTTAAACTCAATTATATTACTTCTACTTACAGGTATATCCACCTTTTCACCTAACATCTTTACCATAAATGTATTGTTAAACCATGGAATTATCTCTGTTATTTTATCACAATTTATAATGTATGATCTATGGCTCCTAAAAAAGAATTCTTTTGGAAGTCTTTTATAAAACTCTGAAATACTACAATTCACACTATACTTCAATCCATTAATATATATTAATGTTTCCCTTTCGCGAGCTTCACAATAAGAAATATCAATTATTTTTACTACCATCATCTTTTTACTTTTCCAAAGAGTTATTTTATTATTACCATTCTTTATATCCGGAACTTTTTCAATGTTTTTTAATGTATTAATTATACGTTCTTCTGAGTATGGTTTTAATATGTAATCATATGCATGGATTTCAAATGCATCTACAGCATATTTTTTATGTGCAGTAATAAAAATGATACGAGAGTGTTTTGGAAAATTATTAATAATTTTACCTAATGCTATTCCATCTAGTTTAGGCATACTAATATCGAGAAAAATAACATCTGGATTATTTGCCTCAATATATTCTAGTGCAATAACCGAATCATCAAATTCATCTATTATTTTAATATTACTAAAATTGTTTATAAAATATTTCAATTCCTCCCTTGATGGGTATTCATCATCAACTATAATACAATTCACATAATCCACTCCCCTATTCTTCTCACCTTAAACTTAATTCTAGTGCCACTAGATAGTCTTTCTATTTTTAATCCTTCCCCATAAATATGCTTTAGCCTATTATGAACATTAGAGATACCTATCTTATTACCTTCCATTGTGCCCTGATATACCTTCTCTATAATATCATTAGAAATCCCTACTCCATCGTCTTCAATTATTATCATAATTTCCTCGTTTGCAACTTTCTTAATTTCAATTATAACATTACCGTAACCCTTACCTTTTAAAATACCATGTTTTATAGCATTCTCAACTATAGGTTGAATAATAAGACTTGGAATTTTAACATCTAAATTTTCTTCAATCTTATAAACTATATGGAGTTTTTCCCCGAACCTTGCTTTCTCTATCTCTATATATGCTTTTACCTGCTCAAGTTCACTGTATATGTCTACGTGATTTTCACCAACTTCTAAATTATACCTTAAGTAAGTGGATAAATTTATAATTAACTCTCTTGCGCGATTAGGATTGATTCTAATAAATGAAATTATAGTATTTAGTGCATTAAATAAGAAATGTGGACTTATCTGAGCTTGAAGAGCTTTTATTTCAGCCTTATTTGCCATATGCTTTAATTCTTCAAGTTTACTTATCTCTAGCTGAGTAGAAATAAGTTGAGACAATCCTACTGCTAAATTTATATTTCTAAAAGAAATCGAATCCTCTGTGCAATAATATATTTTTAATGTACCTATCATTTCCTCTCCTTCTTTTAAAGGAGCAATAATTACAGATTTTAAATTACAAGTTAAGTTATGACACTCTATCTGCTTTGCATTGGTTAAAGAAATTAAGTTTCCATCTTTAATAACTTTTTTTGTGGCATTTGTTACAATTCTCTGACCTTTTATATGATGATCAGATCCCGCACCAACATGAGCTAATATGTACTCATTATTTGTTATAGCTACAGCATCTGAATGAATGGAATTTTTTATTATTCCGCATATCTCTTCCAATGAATTTTCATTCATATTTCTAAAATACGGCAATGTTTTGTTAGCTATTTCTAAAGCAATTTGTGCTTGCCTTGCTGCATCCTCTTCCTTTTCCTTGTTTATTTTTTGAATTATTATTATTAAAATTGCAATGCCGATTGCATTAGTAAAACTCATAGGAAAGTATATACTTTTTACAATAGTTAATGCACTCTTAAAGGGCCTTGCCATTAAAAGTATTAAACTCATTTCTAAAACTTCTATTAGAAGAGCAGCAATTAATCCGTATATCCACTTGTTATTTTCACTTGATTTTATATATATAAGACTTGCGATCATTCCTGAAATTATAGTGGTTATCGCACATGGTATTGATGTAATTCCACCATTATCTATCATTAATCTATGTAATCCAGCTATAATTCCTGCGAATATCCCTATATAAGGACCACATAATATTCCACCTGCCATTACTCCAATAATTCTAGTATTAGCAGTAGCACCATTTATATCTGTCCCCATATATGTTCCCACAATTCCAAATGCTCCGAAAATGATTGCCAGCATAAATAAATCTCTTTTTTTAAATTTATCCTTTTGCACAATTCTCTTAAAACTTCCTATTCTAGAAACTAAAAAAGCAATAAGAACCACATACCCTAAATTATTGACAAGACTTTTTAATAATTCAATCATATATTTACTCCATTTCACCTAACCGTATGTTTATTTAAAGAGGATTTTATTTATAGTATATACAATATTCTACAATATATAAAGATATAAAATCTATGTTATAATTGGTATAACATTATTATTTTATTTTGCGAAAAGAAATATGGGAGGGCTCACTTAATGAGAATGATTTTTTTTGATACAGAAACTACTGGTATAAGACCAGGTAACATATGTCAACTTAGCTATATACTTGTTGACACTGAATATAACCCTACAAAAACAATAGGTAAAAATATATTTTTTACTGTAGATTATGTAGAACCATCAGCAGAGGATGTACATGGTTTTAGCGTAGATACTTTATTTACATTAAGCGAAGGCAAAACTTTCGAAGATTCATATGAAGGTTTTATTGAGGATTTTATAAATGCAGACATTCTTATAGGGCACAATGTTAATTTTGATATAAAATTTTTAACTCATGAACTTGAAAATTGTGGTCATACTCTAACACCTAAACATACATTTTGCACCATGAAGTATTATAAGGATATATGTAAACTTTTTACTTCACGTGGAGGGTATAAAAATCCAAAGTTAGCAGAAGCCATTAAATTTCTTGACTTAAATGAAGATCAAATAAACTCAAAAAGCAATAAGTATTTCGGAGATGCTGCAAATTTCCATGATGCTAGATTTGATACTACTGCAACATATTTACTTGTTACAGAAGGTATAAAGAAAGGTTTTATACCTAAACATTATTTTACGAATCTTGCTAAATAATTACATATAGTAAAAGTTTTTCTTGTATTTTCCTATTATAAAAGGATATATTGCTTGAATGCTTTCACATAGCTAAGTAATTCTAGAATTAATTGGTGAAATGAACGTATTTCTAGCAGTATATACTTTTTATAAAATGATATAACAATAAAACTATTGTTCAAATAGTTTTTTAAGTTTGCTCCACATATTGGCATTAACTTTTTTAATATTTACCACTCTAAATTTTTCGTTAACAAAAGCATGTGTTGTACTACCTTTAGCCAAAATCTTTCCATCCTCTTCTCGGACCACATTATAATTAAATATTACCTTGACACCATTTAGCTCTTTCATAAATGTTTGGATAATAATTATATCCTCATATTTTGCCCCTTCTATGTACTTACACGAGCTTTCCACTACAGGCAACATAATATTGTTTTTTTCCATTTCTTTATATGTCATTCCTATTGCTGTTATAAATTCTGTTCTACCTACTTCGAAATAAACGTAATACTTTGAATGATGAACAATTCCCATTTGATCTGTCTCTACATATCTTACTTTTAATTTTGTTTCATTAATATACATATTCATATCTCCAATCGAAATCCTTTTTAATTCTAAGAGCATTAAATCATCTCCTGGGTCGTTAAAATTCATATATTATACCATCACAAAATATTCTTTTAACAACTCTGTTATTTACATATATTTCGATTATATCACCAATTTTTATATATAACTCCACAGGTAAATTAAGTTCATAAACAAAATTACCAGATTTTATTTTTAATTTTGTCCTATGAATATGGGTTCTTCCTACCAAATCAGCAAGATCAGCACCTAACAACAATCCCTGTCCTGACATTAGACTGTCAATTTGTATTATAGGATAATCTGTTATCTTTGCAACAATTGGAATTAGATTACCTATCTTTTCATTGCAAATATAATCTATCTCCTCATCTATAATTATAGAACCATTTTCAATGATAACACTACTAAGATCTACCAAAATATACGCATTTATTTGTGTGTTATCTACTTTTTTATAATAAAAGTTTTCTTCAGAACGTAGCATTCTAAGATATACCAGTTTTAATAATTCTTCATAGGTATTATCTTTGAATTTTTTAAATTCTTTAATTATTATATTTTCTATACTTTTATTTAATCTTTGCTCATTAATCTTTCCTAAAATACTTTTACACCCCAAGAAACTTGCTAATTCAGATTTCACCTTATTTATATTAAAATCATTTTCTGTAAGTTTAATATCTGTACACGCAACCATAAACACATTAGTATATTGCGGATATGCAGATTGAATGAACCCTAAATATTCTCTTTTTTTATTGTATACATTAAAAGGCATATTATATCACTTCCTCTAAATCCATTTTTTTCATTTCAGAAACAACTAAGATACTCAATAATAATATTATACATCTAATCACAATTCATACATACAAATATAATGAAAATTCTCAGTATTATACAGGTATTTTTATATAAAAAGATACCCCCTCATTTTCATTTACAGCATAAATTTCTCCATTATGATATTCAACTATATATTTAACTATAGCCATGCCTAGTCCAAATTTCCCTGCTTTCCCTTTTTCAAATTTATTAAATACTTTTGCAATATCTTCTTTTGGAATTTTTTCTCCATCATTATGAATACAAATAAAAGTAAACTTTTCCTTTTGTTCAATAGATATATTTATCTCTTTGCTTGCATATCTTATTTGGTTATCCAAAATATTTTCAATCACAACAATCCATTGTTGTTTAATTCCTTTAAATTCTATATTAGGAATATTTATATTCCAATTTAGATTTTTATGTGCAAATTTGAGTTTACCTACAACATCCTCAACTATTTCTTTTATATCAATCTTTCCATAGGTTGCTTGATGTTTTGATAAATATTCTAATTTAGATAGATATAATAAGTCTTTTATACGTTTTTCTAATCTTTCTGCCTCACTACTAATTATTCCCATACTACTTTTCAAGTCTCCTTTAGGGAATATACCATCCCCTACTGCTTCTGAATAACTTCTAATTACCATAACAGGAGTTTTTAATTCGTGAGATATATTTTGGAGCATCCATTGTTGACTCTCATCTCTCTTAATAAGTTCTTTTCTCATATTTTCGATAGATTTAGCCAAGCTTCCAATTTCATCTTGCCTATCAGATACAATAGCTTCATCCCATTTTTTTTCAGATATTTTTTTAACATTTTTCTCAAGCTTTATTAATGGTGATGTTATGTACTTTGCAAGTGTTAATGCTAAACTTAGGCTAACAACTACTGCTATAAATGTGATAATTAACAATTTTTGTAACAAAGTTTTAAGCAGACTATTTCTGTATGTATCCCACATATATGATAACAAAAATCCTGATTTATTCGCATTACTATATTTAGTAATAACATAAAACATTTTTTTATCACCTAACTTCTTAACGTACCTTTCACTTGATTTATCTTGCACTTCACCTTGTTTAATTATTTGTTCAATAAGTTTTCTGTCGACTTTCAATGATTTTGCAATTTTAGTTATCTTTAAGTTTACAATACCTTCAATAACTTTTTTAGGTATTTGAATATGAGTAACTGACCGTATATCAAGCTCTTGCATATTATTTTCTACATTTGAGTATTCTATATCCAAATTCTTATATAACCTCTTTTTTATAATATTATTTTGTGCACCTTCAATAGTACTATAAACTTCATTTGTAAAAAATTCTCTTAAAATTATAGGGAAAAATAATGCTAATAACAAACTTAACCCAATTATTACTCCTGCGAATGCAATACCAATTTGAAAAAACAATGATTTATTTTTCATAAAACCACCTTTAGTATACATTATCTTGCTAACCTATACCCATATCCGTATATTGTTTCAATATTTAAATCAGGCATTTTTTTCCTTAATCTTCGAAGTAAATCATCCACAACCCTATCATTTCCAAAATAATCTTCACCCCAAACTCTTTCTAAAATCTGTTCCCTTGAGAATGCCTGACTTCTGTAATCCATAAAAAAGACAAGCATATCAAATTCCTTTGAGGTGAGCTCTATTACCCGTCCCCCTTTACTTACTTCGCGAGTATCCTCATCTACTAGATAATAACCTAGCATTGTATTATTTTCTTTTAGGTTATTTGCCTCATTTTTGTAAACCCTCTCTAATAATTTTTTTGTCCTTATTATAAGTTCTCTAGGTAAAAACGGCTTTGCTAAATAATCATCCGATCCCAGTTCGAGTCCTATTATCTTATCTAAGTCTGCATCTCTTGCTGAAATAAATATAACTGGTGTTAATTCATTGTTATTTTTAATCTCTTTAATCAACTGGTATCCATCTATATCAGGAAGCATAATATCTAAAATCCATAAATGTGGTGTATTATGGATTTCTTCTTGTGCATCTTTACCCTTTAAAAATGATATAACATTCCAGCCCTCCTTTTGTAGATATGAGGTAAGTATACTATTTAAATTTTCCTCATCTTCAACTAAATATATAGTGTAATCCATAATTATCCTCCTGCTTTATATACTTAAATTCTAATGTCCTATAGAATCATTCTATTCTAATAATATCTGAATATTTACTTATATTATAATACAGTTACTCCTATTTATAAATAAATTTAATATTCTACAGTCCCTTAATTTATTGCCTCTTAATAAATAGGTTAAATCGAGTAGGAGCTAAATAATTAGTTTATTTAGCGACCTCTCACACCACCGTG
>ERZ1463037.31-NODE-31-length-24059-cov-12.008249_pt1 | contig 24059 bp, 25 predicted proteins | sample MGYA00564484_ERZ1463037 | MGnify/ENA primary metagenome ERZ1463037 (study PRJEB39244, sample SAMEA3635151) | Helicobacter pylori | study: EMG produced TPA metagenomics assembly of PRJEB11511 data set (Assembly of a 5300-year-old Helicobacter pylori... | reverse complement strand
CCAAATCTTAAAAGTTATCCACAGTTTTTATTTTTGAATTCTGCAAGCCCCTATAAATATATATATACATATTAATCATCATATGTATATATTCCTTAATATTACTAAGCTTTTTAACTAATGTCAAATTTTCATTAAATGAAAAGGAGTATAAATTTCCATAAGATATTTATACTCCTTTATATTATTTTTTATTGTTTTTAACTCTGTTTGGTTTAGCTTTAGGCCTCATAACTATATCCTTTTTCTTATCTTTTTTATAACTAGTATTTGAATAATTTGATTTAGAACTAACTCTTCTCTTCATAAACCCTGATAAATCCATAAACCATAAAGCAAAAATAACAAATACTCCTGGTATTACATATCTAGCTACAAAAACCGGCATAGTCGGCCATAAAGCTATAGGAGCTGTAAATAATAGTATAGCTATCACAAGAACTACCCACTTATTAATTTTTATTTTATTAAGTAAATAAGTTTTTAAACCATAATATATTATAAAAATCACAATTGTAAATGCTATCATGCCAAGTATTTGCATGGCGATATTCATATTAATCCCACCTTTCATATAAATAAATCTATATTATACATTATCAAACATTTTCTAATAATTATCAATAGTTTATGCATTAATTTATCGAATTATATTTGTATTAAAAATAAATTTATGCTAAAATATTTTTGGGTAGTATCGATTGTGAACTGCACTTTATTGTTTACCATATTATAAAAAATAATTAAATCGCAAAGTATTTTAATTCGCGTAGCAAATTAAATTATCTGCTCATATCTTTATGAATGAGACGGCGCTTCATAAATATCAATCTCTCAGTTATCTGAGATGTTTTTTTAGATTTACTAATTGAAAATATATCATACTAGTGGTTGCAGCTCCAAAGGAGATGACTTAACCTCTAGCATTCTTTTAAATATAAACAATTCATGTGCAATCGCATACTCACTTTACCCTATTTTATTATAAAATTAACTGTTTCTAAATTTACTAGTTAATTATTTTCCTTTATAAAAACTAAAATCTTAAATTTTAGTTTTTATATTCATTTAAATAATATTTAGAAATCTAGGAGGATTAACAATTGAAAAATTCTGTTTCAACATTTATATCTGCAAAAAAATCAGGTATTAAATTAACAATGCTTACAGCTTATGATTATTCAATGGCTAAAATTATTGATGAATCTGGCGTTAATGGTATTTTAGTAGGAGATTCATTAGGTATGGTTTGCCTTGGGTACAAAGATACCTTAAGTGTCACTATGGATGACATGCTTCATCATACTAAAGCAGTTGTTCGCGGCACTAAAAACGCTCTTGTAGTGGGAGACATGCCTTTTATGTCTTACCAAACGTCAATATATGATGCAGTTAAAAATGCAGGGCGATTCCTACAAGAAGCGGGAGCCGCAGCTGTAAAACTTGAAGGTGGAGCTGTAGTTTGTCCTCAAATTAAGGCTATAGTTGATGCTCAAATACCTGTTATCGGTCATATCGGACTAACTCCACAATCTGTTAATATATTTGGTGGTTTTAAAGTCCAAGGAAACAATAGCATTGATGCTAAAAAACTTATTGAAGATGCTAAAAAGATAGAAGCTGCAGGTGCTTTTGCTATTGTGCTTGAATGTATACCCGCAAAACTTGCAGACCTTATATCAAATGCAGTAACTATCCCTACTATTGGAATAGGGGCTGGTGGTGGCTGTGACGGTCAAATTTTAGTATATCAAGATATGTTAAATATGTTCGAAGATTTTAAACCAAAATTTGTAAAAAGCTTTGCAAACGTCGGTGATTTAATGAGATCTGGATTTAAATCATATATTAAAGAAGTAACAGAAGGAACTTTTCCAGCAAGTGAACACAGCTTTAAAATAAATGATGAAATTTTAAAAAGTTTGTATTAATATATTTAAACTTTACTTAAGAAAGGAAGTGTAACAGGCATTAATAACTTTTAAATATATTTCAGAATGAAATGATTTAATAATATGTTACTATTGCCTCTAAAAATATGAAGACTATAAATACTATAAAAGAAGCTCGTCATCAAGTCAAAGTTTGGAAAAAAGAAGGTTATAGCATCGCCTTAGTTCCTACTATGGGATCTTTGCATGCAGGTCATGCAAGTCTAATAAGCCGTGCTGCAAAAGAAAATGAGAAAGTTGTGGTAAGCATATTTGTAAATCCAATACAATTTGCTCCTAGTGAAGATCTAGATTCTTACCCAAGAGATCTACATAAAGATGAAATTATTTGCGAGGGTGCTGGTGCAGATTTAATATTTGCACCAAAAGCTACCGAAATGTATTATAAAGACATAGAAGCAAGTGTCAGTGTTAAAGAACTTGCAATAGGTCTTTGTGGCGCTAAAAGACCAAATCATTTTGCCGGAGTATGTACAGTAGTTTCAAAACTTTTTAATATAATCCCTGCAGATAAAGCTTATTTTGGTGAAAAAGATGCTCAACAATTAGCTATAATAAAAAGAATGGTAAGAGACTTAAATTTTGATATAGAAATTATTGGTTGCCCAATTATACGTGAAAAAGATGGTCTAGCAAAAAGCTCACGTAATATTTACCTATCATCAAAAGAAAGAGTAGCCGCTTTAATTCTAAACAAAAGTTTAACTAAATGTAGAGAAGCATTGTCAACTGGTGAAAAATCATCAAAACTTCTAAAAAAAATTATAAAGGATCAAATTGAAACCGAAGTTTTGGCAAGGATTGATTATATAGAAATTGTAGATACTTTGTCCCTTAATATTATAGATTTTGTAAATAAGCCCATTCTTGTTGCCATAGCCATATATATTGGAAAAACAAGATTAATAGATAATTTTATATATGAAGATTAATAAAATATTTTTTTAATACTGTAATAATTTTAAAATAATTGTAAACAATAATATCACAAGACTTTATGAAAGAGGAGATGTTTACAATGAAAGCATTAGATGGTACAGCACTAGTATTAGTTATTATAGGAGCTATAAATTGGGGATTAATTGGATTCTTTAAATTTGATTTAGTGTCAAGCTTATTTGGTACTGGATCAGCGTTAACAAGAATTATTTTTGCTCTAGTAGGTTTATGTGGCTTATATGCTTTATCTTTTCTCGGAAGAGACAGAGATAGCAACAGAGACAGAACTGAAGTTAAATAATATCTAAATAAATATATTAAAGATATAAAAGAAACCGGATAAAAATTCGGCTTCTTTTATATTTTTAGTTAAATCTTAATTGTACCAAAGCCATTCTTTCTGTCACTCTTATCACAATTAAACTTTGTGCTCGTTTTTTATTTACATCTTGTATAATTTTAGAATATTTTTTATCTAACATCATTATCATAGTGCCTGCTTTAGATTGAATTTCATACCCATTAGACCTTTTTACTATAACTAAATTTTCCCATTGGTGGGGAGTATATTTTATAAAATTCATTTCGAAAATTATTCCCTGTTGCTGAAGTAAGATAAGTAAACTATTATACTGATCACGGAGCATATTATTTGTAAATTTTAATCCATTGTTAGTAAGGTTATTCTGTTCTAGTAACTTACTTTGCTTTATTAGTTCTAGTTCATGTTGATCTTTTATAAGGTCTAACTTCTTTATTTTACGATTCATGTTTTCTAAATAATAATTCTTATTATCTTTATCCATTATTATTACCTTGCCTTTCATAGTATTCTTTAGGTAGAATAGAGTTGAGGTGATTATATATGAATAAATTTATAGACTTGATTATTTACGCTTTAGAACATATAGGTAAAAGTAGCAAATTATATCTTACAACATTTTATAATAAAATATACTTCTTAATCAATAAGAATTTTACTTTAAATAAAATTTATAGTCCTATTCTAAAAGAAAAAGTGGATACAAACAAGAGATTACAACAAGCAATAAACATTTTAAATCATAAAAATAAAGATGTTCAACATAACATATTAAATTTAAAAACCGAAAATACATTACTTCAAGACAAAATATCTATAATTGAAGATCTAATAACAAAACGACATGATTAATTATAATATAAATTAAAAGGAGCAGTATATTAACGACATTTCAGAATGAAAGTCCTTAATACGCTGCAACCAAGTAGATAATTCAACCGATTCTTTCCGTATTTTCCTTGTTCAAATTATTTTGAATTATATTTTGTACTACATCTGATATATTAGCTTTTTCTTCCTTAGACATTCCATCAAGATATATGGGTTTACCAAAGATAATCTTAGCACTTGCGCCCTTAATTTTTTCATTATTACCTTCCCATGCAGTATATGTATCATACAATGTTATAGGAACAATAGGAACTCCTGCTTTTATCGCAAGCCTCATACTACCCTTTTTAAATTCTCCCATAGTATTACTTCTACTTCTAGTTCCTTCTGGAAAGATAAGCATAGAATATCCATTTTTCAAATATTCAACGCCTTGTGCAATTGCCTTAAGCGCCTCTCTTGGATTTTCTCTATCCATAAATACACAATGAATTTGTTTCATCCAATAACTCATTATTGGTATCTTTATCATGCTTTTTTTAGCAACAGCTCCCGTTATATTATTCATATTAGCTAATATTGCCGGTATATCGAAATTACTTTGGTGATTTCCAACAAAAAGACAAGCCTCCTTTGGTATATTTTCTTTTCCTATAACTTTTAAATTTAAATCTGCAGACCTTAATACAAACTTAGCCCAATTTGTAGCCACTTTAAATAGGTATACCTCTGCTTCTTTTATAGATATTTTCCTTTTTATTCTGTTAAGTTTTTGTTTCTTAAAGTTTATCCAAATCAAATTAGTAATAATAAGTATATAAAAATATATAGTTCTCATATATCTGTTCCTTCCATGATTTAATTTAATTACATATTTAATTATACTAGTTAATAAGCTTTATTTCAAATTTACCCGATAATATTGATATTTATTTATGCATTTGGGCAACATCATTTATGTAAATAAATAATATATAGGAGCTTAACTTTATGACAAAGAAAACCCGGTTAAAATATGTCTTAGTTTGTATTTCAATAATTTTTGTTATAGTATGTGTAACTATAAGTTACAGGTCTACTATAAAAACTAACCTAGACTTAGAAGATAATATGATAACTCATTTTATTGATGTCGGGCAAGGTGATTGCACTCTTATTCAAGTTAATAATAAGAACCTACTAATTGATAGCGGCACAAGTGATTCAAAGCAAAAATTAATTAGATATTTGAAAAAAAATAATATCACCAAACTAGACTTTATAGTTGCAACACATCCTCATGAAGATCACATAGGAGGTATGGCAAATGTAATCAAAAACTTTGAAGTTGGCGAATTTTGGGCCCCAAAAGCCGTAGCAACTACTCAATCATTTAATGATATGATTGATGCTCTTCGGGCTAAAAACCTAAAAATAAAAATAGCTACACCAAATACCTCTTTAAATTTAGGTCCAAGTACCACTTGTATTATATTATCGCCAAATAAAACAACCTATGATAATGTAAATAACTACTCCTCTGCCCTAAGGATAACTTATAAGAATTCAACTTATTTATTTACGGGTGATATAGAAACCCAAGCTGAAGATGAAATAATGGCTAATGGTTATGATCTATCAGCCCAGGTACTTAAAGTTGCACATCATGGTAGTAAAACATCTTCTTCAAAAGAGTTTTTAGATAAAGTGTCTCCAAAAATTGCTATTATAAGTTGTGGCATTGACAATGATTATGGCCACCCAAATAAAGAAACATTGGATAGGCTCAAAAAAATCAACTGCATCGTCTATAGAACAGACATAGATAAAACTATTGTACTTGTAAGTGATGGGGCAAAAATAAAGAAACTTACGGGAAATTAAATTTATTTTTAAAACTCTTACTAAAATGAAACTCATCGAATAAACCATACATAATAGCAATTTCTTTTAAAGTAATAAGAAGATAATATCCTATTAACAATTTCATCTCCTAAAAAACTGTTTGGATTAAATACTGAAGATTCTAGCTCTACTAGTAATTGTAATAATAATGAAATACACATTTTTTTAGCAATAATATTTTCCTCATTTGGATTAGAAGGTAATTCATAAGTAATATAATCCTTCTCATCTATATCAAAATGAAGGAATATACATTCTGATCCTTTTGGGCTATTTGCATCAGAAAAATGATAGTTATTACCAGTTAAGAAAAACACATCTGCTTCTTGTGCAATAATTTTATCATCTCCTTGGCAAAGATGAAAATGTCCTTTTGAAACATAAGCTAAATCATGATAAAACATAGTTCTACTTGGATGAGGCATTGATTTTGAATATGTTATCCTACTACATTCTTTTAACATTCTTACTTTTTCAAGAGATAAATAATTATATATCATATGCACAATTGTACATGCTATTTTCCTTTTTATTAATTCATTAATTAAATAAAATAATCTATACTTTCATATATATAAATAATTTTGTGAGATGGTATATATGGAAAAAGTACCTTTAAAAAATATTAAGATAACAGATAGCATTTGGAGTTATTATAGAAATCTTACTAAAAATGTAGTAATTCCGTACCAATGAGAAGCCCTTAACGATAGAATTGAAGATGCTTCACCAAGTGGATGCATAAATAACTTTAAAATTTCAGCTGGTGAAAAAGAAGGTAATTATGTAGGAATGGTCTTCCAAGATAGTGATCTTGGTAAAAGGCGTTTCTTAGATATTATCAACAAATATGCTGATTATATTTATTCCATTTTTGGTGAAGAGGAAGGCAAAATAAAAGGATACGATGGACATGAAGAAGTTAAACTCGCTTTAATGAAGTTATATCACGTAACGGCTAATGAAAACTATTTAAAGTTAGCTGATTATTTTCTAGAAGAACGTGGCAAAGATCAATATTACTTTAATACTGAATGGGAGAATAATGGAGGTGTCTCTCATTGGTCAAAATAAAAATGTCCTGCACCAACATTAAATGATAGAAAGTATTATCAAGCCCATAAACAACCGAAGTATCAAGATGATGTTGAGGGTCATTCTGTAAGAGCAGTTTATCTAGCAACAGCTATGGCGGAGGTAGCTTTAGTAAAAAAAGATGAGGAACTTCTAGCCGCGTGTAAACGATTATGGAAAAACATTACGAAATGCCGTATGTATATAACCGGAGGTATTGGTTCAACCCGCTTTGGAGAAGCTTTCACTTTCGATTATGATTTACCTAATGATACAGCCTACGCCGAAACCTGCGTTTCTATTGGGTTAATATTTTTTGCTAATAAAATGTTACAAATAGAACCAAGTAATGAATATGCAGATATTATTAATTTAGCTTTGTACAATACAGTTCTTGCAGGTATGTCTCTTGACGGAAAAAGTTTCTTTTATGTAAATCCTTTAGAGGTTTTACCCGAAGCTTGTGAAAAGAACCTTGATTTTGAAGCTGTAAAGCCTATTCGTCAAAAATGGTTTGGATGTGCTTGTTGTCCTCCCAATCTAGCTAGACTACTAACTTCTTTAGGTGGATATATTTATACAGTATGTGATAACACCATTTATAATCATTTATACATAGCAAGTAAAAGTGATTTAGAAGTGAATTCAGCTAAAATTAACTTAGAACAAATAGGTAACTATCCTTTAATGATAAATTTACAATAAAAGTAATTGTAGACAAACCTACTGAATTTACATTAGCATTAAGAATTCCAAATTGGTCAAAGGATACTAAAATAAAGGTTAATGATGAGTATATAAAATTAGATGAGATATGTGAAAATGGATATGTTAAAATCACTAGAGTGTTCCACATGGATGTAATCTGCATAACCTTTGATTTATCCATTAAGTCTGTCATCTCTAACCCTAAAGTTAAAAGTAATGCTGGTAAAATGCAATTATGCGAATGTCTAAAAGAATTTCAGCCTCTTTTCCACTTGATTTTTATGATATGACAACACAAATCATACAATAACTTTGAATATTATTATGAATCTCTTCTGCGTGGCAACCCAATATTTGTTTGTCACGCAGAAGAGATTCATCTTAAATTAAAATCGTAAATTTAATTAATAGTAACAATACTACGCCTACAACAATTCTATAAATAGCAAATACCCTCATAGGTTTTGTCTTTAAATAAGCAACAAATCTTTCAACTACAAGCATTGCCACTAAAAATGCAACTACAAATCCAATTACCAAAGTAATAATTTCTCCACTACTAAAATTCATACCAGTTTTAAATAAAGTAAGTGCTGTTGCTCCTACCATCGTTGGTATTGCAAGGAAAAATGAAAACTCAGTTGCAGCGATTGTAGAAACTCCACAAATCCACCCTCCCATTATAGTAGATGCTGATCTCGACATTCCTGGCCAAAGTGCCAAACATTGAAAACAACCTATTTTAAATGATTGTTTAATGCTTATTTTATCTACACTTTTCGTTGTATGTTTATGTCTGAATTTATTTTCTATAATAATTAATAGAATTCCTCCAACAATTAGTCCTACAGCCACAGTGCCTGGATTAAAAAGATATTCATCTATTTTATCATTTAAAAGAAATCCCAAAAATGCAGCTGGTATAAATGCGATTATAATATTAGTCCAAAATTTAATACCTGATGGTTTAAGCTTAAAAAGTTCCACAACTGAGCTCCATATTTTACCCCAATATAAAACTATAATAGCAAGAATTGCTCCTAATTGAATTACTACCTCAAAACTATTTGCAAACGCACCCTTAAAATTTATAACACTTCCCACAATTATCATATGCCCAGTGGAGGAAATAGGAATAAATTCTGTTATTCCTTCGACTATTGCTATTATTATAGCTTTTAAAACCAATATAATATTTAAATCCATCTAATGTCTGCTCCCTTCTAAAAATAATTTGTAATTTTTTATTATAATCTATTAGTAACTTAAATACAATTAAAATCGTATTAATATAGATCCATTTATTTTTTTATTACTACTTAACGAATTAAATTTTATCAACTTTTTATAATTCCTCCTTGAGCGTCCTCTTTGTTCTTATCAAACATATTGCACATATTACTAATACAGTACCAACTATCTGCATAAGTGCAATATGTTCATGTAATATAAAAAATGATAATAACATAGCAGTTGGGATTTCTAGATTTCCTATTATAGATACCTTGAGTGACCCTATATATTTTATAGCTGCATATAGTAATGTTAAAGGAATAATTTCACAAAATATGGCAAGAATCGTTGTATATATTAAAAGATTTTTAGTTATATCACCTCTAAAAACAAATAGAGGAAATTTATATATTATAAGACTTATTAACGAAAAAAGTGTTGAGTAGGCATTAATTGTTAAAGGCCTAATCCCCTGTAATTTTTCTTCACTATAAACATTCATAAAGGCATAAAACATTGCACATATTAAAGCAAATATTACTCCTTTAATTGAATACTTAGGCTGGCTTGATAAAATATCCAGGGTTAAAATACAACCAAAAAATGCCAAAAACACAGCGAAGATTTTTATGTAACTTATCGAGTTCTTCTTGAATAATGCAGAATATATAAATACCATTATAGGATATGTATATAATAATATAGCCACCATTTGAATAGGTAAATAGTTGTAGGCTGTATAATAAAATACTGTCATGAATGTATTTCCAACAATTCCAAGTACAGCCAGTCTTAATAGTTGCTCCTTTGTTACCTTAAAGGACTCCCTATTAAAAATATATATGATTACAAACATTAATGGAACAGCTATAATATATTGAAGTGTTAATAAACTTATAGAATCAATTCCAAGACTAGAAGCTAGTTTTACAAATAACCCTGCACTCCCGAATAATATAGCAGAAAAAATCGAATAAATATACCCTTTGCCAAGTAAAATAGTATTATACCTCCAGTACATAAATCTAATATTTTATATGTTATAGTTATATTCTAACAAATTCATACCTAAAAAGCCACAATATTTAATTATAAGTTACATTAATAGGTTAGACATTTATGTTCGTATGTTATAAAATTGTATTATCATAATTATAAAATATATTATGATTTCTACTAATAATAAAAAATTAAATTCATAAGTACAATCAAAGGATGTGTTAAAAATTAAAATTCAGTCGTTACTCAGTATATTAGTTTCAAAATTTATTATGAAATTATCAAAGTCTATATTTCAAGGTGGCACTAATTTCCCGGGTAAAATTGCCTTAAAGCTTGATAAAAACATTTTGAAAACAATTGCTAATAATTATGATGTTATACTTATAACCGGTACTAATGGTAAAACCACAACAACAAGTATGATTTATAGCATCATAAAAGATAGTAAAAGGCCGGTAATCACCAATAATACTGGTGCAAATATGTATACAGGAATAGTTGCTTGTTTTATTTCAAATTATTCATTTAAAAAATCAACTGAGAAAAAAATTGCAGTTATAGAAGTTGATGAGGCTAATCTAAAATTTGTAACCGAATATATAACTCCAAAAATAATTACTATAACTAACCTATTTCGGGACCAAATGGATAGATATGGAGAAGTTTATACAACTCTAAAGAAAATACTTGTCGGGATTGAAAAAGTTCCTGAATCAACTCTTGTGCTTAATGGAGATGAGTCTTTATTTGGAAACTTGAATCTTACAAATAAAGTGATATACTATGGTTTTGAAACTAAAATTAATGAAAATAAAACTGTAGATATAAATGCAGATGCTAAATTTTGTACAATCTGCAAATCAGCCTACAGTTATAATTTTATAACCTACAATCATCTTGGAGACTTTTATTGTCCTTCATGTGGATATAAAAGGCCAAAACTTACATACTTCGTAGATAAAGTTATTGAACTAAATACTAGTGGTTCGTCTGTTTCTATTAATAATAAAGAATATTACATAAATCAACCAGGCACTTATAATATTTATAACGCCTTATGTGCATACTCTGTAGCCAAGGTTCTTGGCACTCCAGATAATACTATAGCAAGCTCTCTTAAAACCGTAGCTAGTAGCTTTGGTAGACAAGAAACTCTAAATATTGATGGCACGGAGGTTAAAATAATATTGGTTAAAAATCCTGCAGGTTATGACGAAGCTGTAAACACTATCAATCTTGATAAACGTAAAATAAACTTATCTCTCCTTTTAAATGATAATTATGCAGATGGTAAAGATGTTTCTTGGATTTGGGATGTAAATTTTGAGCGTCTTACTAGTCTTGATGTTAACAAAGTTATGATATCAGGTATTCGTTTATACGATATGGCAATAAGGCTTAAAGTAGCTGGTTTTTCATCAGATTCATTCCTTCTTTGCAGCGATGAAGAAACATTACTTAAAGAAATTAAATCTTGCAAGGGTGAAATAGTATATATCCTAGCAACCTATACTGCAATGATAAATTTAAGAAAATTTTTACACACTAAAGGTTATATAAATAAAATTTGGTAAAAAATCTAGTATAGTTAAAAATCTAATTCAGAAGGTGAATAATATGGAAATTAATATTTGTCATCTATATCCTGATTTATTGAATGTATATGGGGATGTAGGTAATATTTTAATACTAAAACACAGAGCAGAACTTCGTGGAATTGAAGTAAATATTGTTAATATATCTATGGGCGACAATTTTAAAGCAGAAGATTACGATATAGTTTTTTTTGGAGGCGGCCAAGATTATGAACAAACTATAGTTTCTCCAGATTTAATAACTCTTAAAAAAGATTCAATGGAAGAATATATAGAAAGTGGGAAAGTATTTTTAGCCATCTGTGGTGGATATCAATTACTTGGGAAATATTACACAACTCCAAGTGGTGAAAAAGTTGACGGTCTTGGCATTTTGGATATTTACACTGAAGGTGGTGACAAACGGTTTATAGGCAACACAGTCATTCACAACGAAGCTTTTGATGAAACATATGTAGGCTTTGAGAATCACTCTGGAAGGACCTATATAAACGGTCTATCACCTCTTGGCAAAGTTGAAGTTGGATATGGTAATAATGGAGAAGATGGTTACGAGGGTTGCGTATATAAAAACACCTTCTGCACTTATTTCCATGGTTCATTATTATCTAAAAATCCTGAGCTTGCAGACAGAATACTTTCACTTGCCTTAAACAATAAATATGATGAAGTAGCATTAACATCCTTAGATGATACTCTAGAAATTAAAGCAAAAGAATTTATAATAAACAGGGAAACTTCAAAATAATACCAGTATGAATATGCCTAATAACTATTGTGTTACCACTCAGAAATCTTAAATTACATGAATATATAAGAGATACTGGTATGAATTTCGCCGGAAATGGCATCAAATAAGAAGAGCAGAAACATTGAAATTCCATTTAAAATTCTTCTTTTGTAAGTGTAAAATTCTCGTAAGACTTCCTGAAAGGAAGTCTAGCGAACCGGCAACGCCGAATGTGAGTGTTAGAGTATTTTATATTTGCAAAAGTTTAGAATTTCTTAATGGAATTTCACGTTTCAAACTCTTATTTATGACATGCAGGAGAAATTCATATGTTGTAACTAAAAAAAAGATGTAATTTTGGATAAATTCCAAATTTACATCTTTTTTTCAAGTTGTAATGCCAAAGTAAAATACTTTATAGAATCAGCCACATTAGATAACTTATGGTACATACTCCCCATTTCTAAATAACGAGCATATATGTCTTTCTTATTCCCAAACTTTAATAATGAATCTAAAGATAAATTCATGTACATCTCTGCACTAGATACGCTTCCTTGTCTATCGAGAATAATAGCTTTAAAATAATAACTTTTTTCTATAAACTTAATATCATCTAAATTGATCGCATAGTTTAATACTTCATCAGAAATACGCTGTGCAAGCTCCACCTCATCATTTTTAATAAGTTCTTCAACACAATCAAGCATAAATTCAACTAATCCTACCTTATCGTCTCTAGGATATACACTTAACCCCCGGCTTATATATTCAACTGCTTTTTCTTTCATATTACAGTCAAACATGGTTGCTCCATAGTTGAAAATAGCCCTTGCCTTATAAGGCGACTTATCTTTATATAACTCATAAGACTTTTGCTCATATTTTTGAAAATCACCATTCTTCATTCTTATAGATAAAACAGCTAACATATGATAAATCTGTGCTGCGCGAAGATTTGTATCCACATGCTTAACCAAATCTAATAATCTTTTTCCTACTTCAAAAGCACGGTCATAATTTTCTAGCTTAATATTGCAAGCAGCCTCGCTATACGTGACTATTATTAACTTTTTATAATTCAAATTACCACTACCATAAAGTCCTTTTCTAACATTACGGTAATAACTCGACGCTTGAAGAAAATCTTCTTTTATGTATAGATGTCTTGCCATATCTATATAATATGTTAACTTATTATCCTCTACAGATGTTTTTAAATATAAATCATAGTACTTTGAAGTAATAGCTTGGGTGTTCTCAAAATCTTTTTTATCTAAGTGAAAATTAAATAACATGTGCATTAATTGAATAGCTAAATCATAATAATTATATTTTTCAGCAACATCCAAATTATAAGTTACATTAGTTTTGTAAGTCTCATCTTTAACATCCACGTTACCATTGTTTAAGGCATTTTCCTTTAATATTTTAATATTTCCCTTAACTTGCTCAAACACATTTTCATTTAAATACTCAATATCTATGTCTAATTCTTTACTAATTAATTCTAATATCCAAGGTTCTGCTATGACCTTATTATTTTCTATACAACTCATTTTAGATACTGATATTTTATCATCACATATCTCTCTAAGTGTATATCCTTTATATATTCTACTTCTTTTTATCTTTTCTCCCGTTGATAATATTTTCATTGTCATCACCTATCCACAAATTGAATAATCCATTTATAAAATTTTCATAAATAGTTTTAATTAATTATTCCTAGTCTTTTAAATAACTCTACACCTTCATTTAAATATTTAGCTGCATCTAAACTTCTGCCACCATCCACATAGAATTTTCCAATCATTATAGATATTTCAGCTGCATCCTTTAGTTTATCTTGCTGCTTCACAAACTCTAATGCTTGAAGTAATGTGGTTTCTGCTTCACCCTTATTGTCCTCTAATAAATCAATTCTATATTTTAATAGATAATACTTGCATAATGCTGTATTATTACCATCTTCTATATAATCTAGTATATGACCTAACGACTCTTTAGCTTTACTTACAGACTTAAGCTTAATGTAATTTTTACAAATGTTAACTAAAGTATCTATTAATTTTAAGTCATTAGTATTTTGCCTAATTTCCTTAGCCTTATTTAGGTGTATAAATGACTCTTCCATATTTTCAAACTCATAAAATAATCTTCCTAAATTATTTTCTATCTCTGATATATAAGTCAAATTATTAATTTCTTTGAATACTTTTAAAGTAATCTTCGAGTATTTTATAGCATTTTTGATGTCACCTTTTTTATTATATCCATCCGCGAGTAATAGGAGTGAATTAGCATACTCTTTTTTACTACTAATCTGATTGAATTTTTCCTTAGCTAAATATGAATATTTAATAGCATTCTCCATATTTTCTAATTTAAAATAAGTATAACCTATATAATAATATATTTCGCCCAGGAGAAAATCATTTCCCATTTGATTGTCTATAAAAACTTTTTCAGCTTGCTTAAAATAACTTGAGGCAGACTGATATCCCCTTAGCTTAAGAGTTATTTTCCCTAACTTTAATAAAGTTTTAATTATCTCTTCATAAGAATTATTTTTAATAAAAACTACATTTGCAGAAAGAAAAACCTGTTGAGCTGACGCAATATCGTGTTGTTCCATATATATATCGCCTCTTAAAGATAAGTTCCTAGCTCTTCGATATTCTAATTTATATTTTTCACAAAAATATATAGATTTATCGATGTTTTGCTCAGCCTGCAATAGATCACTATTTAAAATTTGAGCTTCAGCAATATTTTGGTAGAACAAACATATTCTATCAGCTTGAGCTTCCTCTGACTCCATTAGATATTCAACCGTAGTATTTAAATTATTTGCAAGATATTCTAATAAATCCATACTTGGATTAGATTTACCGGATTCAACTAAACTAATTTGCCCTGGAGTTATCCTACTACCTGCAAGGTCTTTTAATGTCATGTTAAGTTCTTTTCTTTTTCTCTTTATCTTTTCTCCCATAGATAGTATTTCCATAATCACTCTTCCTTTACAACATGGTAATAAAATAGTACTAATTTATATAAATCGACAATTTTAATTCAATTATAACATAGTTCACCTATAATATTGTAAATATATGAATAGATTTCGAATTTTTACTTTAAATATTAAAGACTCCAAACCATGTGTTTATTAACATAGTTTAGAGTCTTTTGAATATTAATTATAAAATACGGTCCTTCATATTATCATATATGTCGCCTGCCATATTCATTACCATCTTTCCGGTCTTTTTAGCTCTTCTTCTTGTGTTTCTATCCATATTAGGAATTAACATCATGCCTGCTGCTACACCAATTATTGCACCTGCTGTAATTGTTGACACAAATCTATTTTGCATAAATTACACACCCTTTCTTTATTTATTTACTCTTTATAGGATGTGCATTTTTTAATTTTTTAATGTATTTTTTAAAATTAATAATTATATATAATAGTAAAAATAAAAGTTTAATGACCTTTCATGGGCCTCAAAGATGATTTAATTTGAAGTACTTATGTTATAATATTAATTTTTTATGAATAAACATCTGAGAGTTCTATTTGTATGTTTTCATCACGCCCTCTTACATTGCTACTATAGAGCTTGTTTTCATGAAGTACCTTCTCTTTAGGAAGTCTTACTGTAAACTTGCTTCCCTTCCCAAATTCACTTTCAACATATATACTACCACCATGCAATTCAACAATCGACTTAACTAAACTAAGACCAATCCCTGTACCTTCTGCATTTCTTGATAGCGATTTATCTACCTGCCTAAATCTATCAAATATTATATCCAAATGCTCCTCTTCAATGCCAATTCCATTATCTTTAACTGATATTTCAACAAATTTGCTTTCATTTTTAACATAGACTAATATCTCATCACCTTTATTTGAAAATTTTATAGCATTTGATATAAGATTTAAGACTATTCTCTCAATTTTTTCTATATCACAAGCAATAATATTTTCCTCAAGGTCAGTATCAAAAATAATATTTAACCCCTTACTCTCAGTCAGATTAGTTAAAGACATCACAATTTCTTCTACAATTTCCACGATATTATTATTAGATAAGTTCAATTTGTAAAATCCAGCTTCTATTTTGGATAAATCAACTATGTTATTAATAATTTTAGATAATCTATAAGAATTGTGCTTAATGGATTCTATATATTTAATAATAGAATCCTTTTTATCATCAAGCGACCCACTATTACAATACATGCTAAATAACTGAGCCGTTGCAAATATAACATTTAGTGGTGTTTTAAGCTCATGCGATATATTAACAAGAAATTCTCCTTGCACTTTCAATGCTTTTTCCATAACTATATTAGATTTAATTTCAGGAGTAACATCTATTACTAAAATTAGTATTTCACGAATTTCCCCATTAACTTCAAATACTGGTTCAAATATAATATTCCAATATACTTCACTTCCATTTAAAATTAAAGTTTTTTTATTTAAATACTTGATTTTCTTATCCTTTAGAACTTCATTTAAGCACTTATAGTATTCACTCTTTTTAAAGTTTTTAAATAAATCTTCAGTTTTATTACCTTTTATTTGGCTAATTGATTTAACACTCGGCTTAATCGATTGAATAATACCAAATGCTTTTCTATTAATATCCACAATTTTAAAATTTTGATGTGATAATCGAACAACAGGTAAATCAAACGTATTTACCATTCTATTTAAAAATTCATAACGGCTTCTTGTAATTTCTTCATGCTTAAAATAGTCTGTCATATCTCTACTGCAAAGAACTCCCAAAGTAAATTTTCCATTACTATCATAAATAGGTGTACCATTAATATCTACTTGTAATGTTTTATTTGGTGACTTAACTATCACTCTCATGTTTTTAAATTCTTCGCCCCTCATAAGTCTATTGGCTGGAATATTTTCGCTATCAATCTTCTCTCCATTAATATCATAAAACTCAGATGTATTATATCCATCACTTATATTGTCCAAAGTATTATAAGATGAGAGAAACAATTCCCTTGATGTTTTATTTACTAATATGTATTTACCTTTATCATCGAAAATAGCAATAGAGTCAGCTATATTTTCTATGATAGCTTCTAATTCCTTTTTCTGCTGCTCTATTTCTCTTGATTGGTTTATTGTTTCTGTAATATCATGAAAGCAGGATACTATTATAGTTAAATCACCCTTTGCATTATAAATGGGCGTTGAACTAATTTCTGCAAAGTATTCTTTATTAGGGTGGCATACAAAAATCTTAACATTCTTTGATTTTTCACCTCTTAATGCTCTAACTGATGGAAAATCTTCATAAGGCACCTGATTGCCAAACATATCGAATACTTCAATATTCTTAAAAGCATCCGCTATATTAATTCCTATATCTGATTTATAAATAAGCCTCTTTGCTTCCGAATTCACCATTATGAAATCGCCCTTATTATTAGCAAACATTACTCCCTCAGATAAATTTTCAATAATACTGAGTAACTGAGTGTTTTGCTCCTCAATCTTCTGGTTTCGTTTTTCGAGCTTCTGGTTTCGATCTAAAATAATCTTATACTGCTGCTCAATATTTAAATTTTCCAATATACCACCTCAATGATTTATATTATTTTGTATATCACTTTATATTATTTTCTTTTAATAGATAAGTAATAAAATTTGTCTTTTCATCACTACTTAAGTTCAAAATTAATTTCTCAATGTCTCCATTATTAATTTTATACTCATGAACAATCTCACTAAATGAATATATTTTATTTTGCTTCCTGTTAGGTTCCTTTTTAATCATAGAATTGTTAACGGTATTAGAATCTTTAACAATTATATTTGCTTCTCCCTTTGCTGCTATTGAGCAAATTTGACTCTTTACCTCATCACTTGCTACATTTATAGTGTTACTTGTTAGCCACTTTTCCACAACTTTATCTGATTTTATTCCCAGTTGCTCCTTACATTTCTCATCCACAAGTTCATTAAATAAATCACCTGTATGGCTATCTACTTTAACAAATATAACCTCTATTCCATTACCCATAAGTTCTTGCATTTTTTGATAATACTGTTTTGATGATTCCTCTTTCCTATCCCAGAACCCAGTAGCATGGTAACAAATCCCTATATAATCATGAAATATCACTACTTTCTTTTCTCCTATGCTTTGCGCATACTGGCATCCTTTTACTGCGCCTTCTAGTTCACCTGCAATTTGTCTTATATTTTTATTAGAATCACTTTTTCCTTTGCCGCTCTCTATATAAAAAACTACATCATCCCTCACTGCTACCATTCCATAAGAATATTCCATCGTCCCTGAATTATAACTTCCATCCACATAAATATGAAGGATATCCTTTGGATAATTGTTATCTATCTTTTCTAAAATAACAGGAGCAGAATTTAAAAACTTTTCAGCTTCATTTCTATCCTCAAAGCTCTTATACTTTGCTCCTTTTACCCCTTTTACATATTTTAGGCACTCTGTCCAAGTACCAACTATTATATTTTCTATTTTTTCATTAGTATTAGAATTAAACCCTTCTTTTATAGCATAAACTTTCTTTCCCATTCTTTAATGTTCTCCTTTTTAAAAGCTGCTTCATAATTTAAGCCTGTAGATATTATGGATTACCCCTCTAATTCTATCATAAATAAAGTATACAATAAATGATAAAATTAATAATTAACTTTTTACAATATTTACATTTCCATAATCTATTAGGTTCGATGGACAAGGCCTTAGAATAATATTATAATAGCCCTTATAAGTTAATATTTTAAAACGTAATTCGACATATTGTTCTCATTTAGCAAGTTAAAATAAAAGAACTATTGGTATAAAAACAAATTTGATATACACGAAAGGATGGTGAATGAGGCGGGTTCCAAAAGTAATTGAAAGTATAATGGACCCCTTGCTTCGATAATATGAATAAAATTAAAAATAAGTATATTTTACTTCCTGTTATTACTGCAGTTTTGTCATTAGTATTTCTCATTTTTGTAAGTAATACCTTTAAAGTATCTTCAAATAAACTATATACTAATTTTCTTAAAGATGTAGCTCATAATACTATTTCCACTGTATACGTAACAACCTCGCCTAAAATTCAAGTTAAGCTTAAAAATGGAATTATTTACGAAACTGATAATCCAAGAACTAATAATTTCAAAGAAGGATTGTTAAAAGATGGTATAAACGTTTCCGAGCAAGCTTTAACCAGTCCCGGAGAAATAGCATCAATATCCGGTTTTATAATTTCTCTAATAGTACTTGGTTGCATGTGCTTTAAACCTGCAAAAAGAAAAACAAAAGGTATGTTCTCTGCAACTAATCTTGATGTTACCGCAGTTTCGGATATTGGTTTTAACTTTGAAAATGTAGCTGGTAATGAAGAGGCTAAAGATAGTGTACAAGATATAGTTGATTTTCTTAAAAACCCAGAGAAATATTCTGCTTATGGAGCTCGAATGCCAAAAGGCGTAATTTTATACGGAGATCCAGGTACAGGTAAAACACTTCTTGCAAAAGCAGTAGCAGGCGAGGCAAATGTACCTTTCTATGCAGTATCTGGTTCTGATTTTGTTCAAATATATGTAGGGGTAGGTGCTGGAAGAATTAGAAGTTTATTTAAAAAAGCAAGAAGTCATGGAAGAGCAGTTATCTTTATTGATGAAATTGATGCTATAGGCAAGAAAAGAGATAACGGAACTGGTGGAGGATCGGACGAGAAAGATCAGACACTTAATGCTCTACTAACTGAAATGTCTGGTTTTAATGAGTCAGAAGGCATAATTATAATTGCAGCAACTAATCGACTTGATATGCTTGACGCTGCACTACTTCGTCCAGGTCGTTTTGATAGACATATTGAAGTAACACTTCCTGATGTATCTGCAAGAGAAAAGATTTTGAGACTTCACCTTAAAAACAAACCGATTAAGGATATAGACTACTCTGAATGGGCACATAAAACTACATCTTTTTCAGGTGCAAAGCTAGAAAATTTAGCTAATGAAGCTGCTATTATTGCTTGTAAAGACAATTCGACATTTATTGAAAACGAACATTTAGATAAAGCTTATTCAATAATGCTTGCTGGTTATGAAAAAGTTGATAGAGATTATATTAAAGAGGATGATAGAAAAATCACTGCTTTTCACGAAGCTGGACATGCTCTAATTTCACTTAAAATGTTACCAAATGATAAGGTTTCTAAAGTAACTATAATTCCAACCACCAAAGGTGCAGGGGGTTATACCTTAAGTATTCCAGAAGATAAACTATATCAAAACAAAGACTATATAAAGAAAAAAATAATGGTACTCCTGGGTGGCAGAGCTGCTGAAGAGATTATTTTTGGTATAGATCATGTAACCACTGGTGCATATAGCGACCTGCAAAGAAGTACTGAGCTTATAACAAACATGATAACAGAATATGGAATGGGTGAGTCTTTAGGATTACTTACTATGGCCAAATTAAAAGAATCAGGTTTTACAAATCAAGACGATGTATTCTCAGAATGTAAAAATTTAATTTCGCAGTTATATGATGAAGTTATAACCATATTAACAAATGAAAAAGAATCTTTAAAAAACATTACTAGCTTATTAATAAAAAAAGAAACTATAAATCATGAAGATTTAATTAGTATCATAGGTGATACTGTTAAAATTGAAGATACTATTAAAGATTAAAGCATCCATATAATAACATAAATCATCTTCTGGATCGCTGCACAGATCTATTAGAGACTCGCTAAGAGCTTCAGAAGGAGATTTACCTCTTTGTATATCTCTGGGTCGCTAACAATTATTAATTGTTAGCCCCCTCATATATAAGAAAACTGCAATAATACTGGTATGAATTTTTCCGGAAGTGACTCTAAATAAGAAGGACAGAAACAATTGAAATTCCATTTAAAATTCTTCTTTTGCAAATATAAAATTCTCGTGAGACTGCTATAGGCAGTCTAGCGAACCAGCTGTAAGCTGAATGAGAGCGTTAGAGAATTTTATATCTGCAAAAGATTAGAATTTCTTAATGGAATTTCATGTTTCAACCTCTTATTTAGAGTCACGCAGGAGAAATTCATAGGATGCCTTTTTTATTTGCAATGTCTGAGTGATAACACTGTTGTTACTCTTTAGTTCTATAATTAACTAGAAATGCTACAAGCATGCCTCCAAAAAGTCCACCTAAGTGAGCAAAATTATCAATACCTGGCATCGTAGCCCCTATAAATATATTTATAAAGATAACAGATAAAATGCTTTTTATAAACGCACTTCCAGTCTTTCCTTTAGATGTAATCGCAAAAATAAGCACCGCTCCGAGTAATCCAAAAATTGCACCAGAAGCACCAATTGAAATACTTGTTGAAAATACATAACTAAATAAAGATGCGCATATCCCAGAAATAAAATAAATAGCTAAATATTTTATTTTTCCATAAACACTTTCAACCATGGGTCCTATAGCATAAAGCGAATACATATTAACCGCTACATGCACAATCCCTCCATGTAAAAACATACAAGTCACAAGCCTATAATACTGACCTTGATTTATTAAATCATTAACCTTAGCACCAAGTAAAACTAGAACATTAGTATCGCTATTTAAAATACTACCATTTGATATAACACTCAGGTATGCTGTAATACCATACATTATAATATTTATAGCTATAATTATTATGGTAATCCAAGGTTTATCTTGTACATTCATTTTTTTAGACCTGCTACTTAAATTGTTATTATTCATAATTGAAACTAAGTCATTCACTACCTCTAACTTTACATTTTGAGAATAATTAACTCTTTTTTCTGATACATTAACCCTTATTAATGGTTTTTGCAATAAATTATTTGTAGAAAGGACTTTACCAGATTCATCGCTACTTAATTCTCCCTCAGACAACAATATATATATATTGTTTTTATCTGCTGGAATATCATACTCTATTAATTGATTTATGCTTTTAGGAGTAATAAATATTATTCGGTAATCTCTACCACTTATATTCTTACTCACTGTCCATAGCTCTGAACTATTATTTTTACTTTTTATATCTTCTAATAAATATCCTAGATTCTGAGTCAGACCATTTATAATGATTTTTATATTTTTTTCTAACATATTATTCTCCTAATCAAATAGATATTTTCACATTATTGATTCCACTATAACATTATGATGTTTAAGCAAATCTATTTCATAAAACTTAATAGGCAGCCGTGTCTCACTCTCATATAACACTCTTATTATAGGCCTATCCGGAAAGTTTCTATTTTGTTTAATAACATATCCTTCAACACCATTTGATAATTTCAAACAAACTCCTAATGGAAACACTGAAAATGTCTTTTTAAAATCTTTTACCACTTCCTCATCAAATGCATTTCCAGCACCTGCGAGTATCAACTCATAAGCATCACTAGGATTAAATTTTTTTCTATAACATCTATCGTTACTTACAGAATCATAAACATCACAAATACCAATTATCTTTGCAAATTTAGAAATTTGATTTTTAGTAAGACCATAAGGATACCCATTACCATCAACCCTCTCATGGTGATGTTCAACTGCTTTTAACACCCTATTTGACATATTAAAATTTTTCTCTAAAATTTGTTTTCCATATATAGGATGGTTTTTTATTTCTTCAAATTCTTCACTTGTTAGTTTACCAGGTTTCGTTATAATGTTTTTGTTTATTTTAGTCTTGCCAATATCATGCAGTATTGCACCAATGCTTAACTCTTTTAATTCGCTTTCCGTAAGCTTCATTGAAATACCAAGAAAAATAGCCATAATTCCAGTATCAATAGAATGAAGATAAGTATAGTTATCAAAGGTTTGAATATCATACAAACTCTTATTAACATCACCCATCTCAATAATATAATTAACTAAGTCTTCCACAACCGATAATGAGTTTTTAGTCCCTAATGCATCTCCATCAGTTACATTTTTCATTATGGTAGACATATTTTTCATGGTTAATTCTTTTAACCTACTTAATCTCTCATCTTCTATTGATACTTCTTCTAATCTTGAATCTTCTACATAAATATAAAAAACGCCTAACTCTCTAAGTTTAAAAATATATTTCTTTGTCAATTTAACTCCAGATCTTAAAAGCACACTGCCATCATTGGTTACTATGTTTTTACCTAATATTTCGTTTACCTCTACCCTATTAATAAACTCAAGTCTCATGTTCACCTCTAATTATCTTTAATTAATCATCTCCAAAGAAGATGATTAATTAAGTTTTCAGCTTAAGTATCTAAGTTATTCTGGCGAGTCATTTCTTGCGTAGATGACTCTATTTGTATTCTTCTTCTTTTCCTTTGATTTTTATAAAAACTTCCTTAAATTCTTGTTTTATTAACTCGCATACTTCAATTAATGATTCACGTACAACCATGTGCTCGTCAGAATATTTGAACTTAACTAGCCATGTTGGATTATACTCGTCATCAATAGGCTCAATAATATATCCTTTAGCTCTAAATACATCTTCGTTAAAATAATCATATATTGCTGAGAATTGCCATTCTTCCACATCCACATGTGTATCAAAAGTTAAATTAATTAAATCTCCAAAGTAGTTTAATTTTGTTACATACTCCGCACCCTGGGATGTTTCATAACTCCCAATCTCACGAACAAATTTCTTAGTTTCTTTATCCACTTCCATTAATACCAATGAAGAAAATTGCATAAAACCCACCCTCTCTTATTTTT
>ERZ1463037.30-NODE-30-length-24536-cov-11.928353_pt1 | contig 24536 bp, 29 predicted proteins | sample MGYA00564484_ERZ1463037 | MGnify/ENA primary metagenome ERZ1463037 (study PRJEB39244, sample SAMEA3635151) | Helicobacter pylori | study: EMG produced TPA metagenomics assembly of PRJEB11511 data set (Assembly of a 5300-year-old Helicobacter pylori... | reverse complement strand
CGGCTTAAAAGTTAGGCGGTTCAATGATTGCAGAATTGCGCAATCGGCTAAATTAAGTATATAGAAAAGGAGGTTAGTCCGTGAATAACATGTTTGAAGATTTAGATAAAGGTTATTCTACAAACTGTTCTACTAAAAAGAAAGAAAATGATACATTTGAATTTTTTTATGATGACGGTTATTATGTAAAATGTCCTATAGGAAATATAACACGGGATGTTATAATTAAATTACCTAAGAGCAAAGCGAGTGTTGTGTTTAAAAAACAATTTTGTGAATATTGTAATAGTAAAATGAGCAGATGTAATAGTATCTTACTTAAAGATAAATACAAAATCTCTCTATCTTTAGATTTTAAAGAAAAAGAAAATATAAAATTGGTTCACCTAAGAAGTGAAAATTTTGAAAAAATAATGAATAATTATATAGTATTAGCTAAAAAAAGTATTAAGATATTAAATAATGAGGAAAAACAGGAACTAAAACTTTATTGTATGATATTAATAGAAGAATATGAAAAAAACAATACTTTAAACATATGGACTTCATCCGCATATGTAAATTATTGTAGTATATTGCAAGAAAAAATTTTTAAAAATCGGTTATTCAACAAATCTAATGCAATGAAAGATTTAAGACATATAGATTATTTATTAAGTATAGCTTTGAAGATTAAACCAGAAAACCAAGTTGCATTACGAGAGAAATCAATAATAAATATTATGTATTTTTTTAACTTCGAACAAGGTATATCTTGTTATGAAAAAATAGTTGATCCCAATATAAAAAAAGAAATAGGTGATTTACTTGTAACTTGGCTTGAAACTAATCTTCAAGACATCGATGAATATGTTGAATATAGTCAGAAAGAAGGTAAAAAGGAACTACTAGAAGATTTCAATATTGAGGCTATATGGAGTTATTTCATTAAAATAGGAAATACTAGAATATTATGTATGTATGGAAATTTATTAAGTGTTAATAGAAAAAAATTAGATCTATTATATGATTTTTATCTAAATCTATATAAAAAAGATACCAATAACATTCAGATTTTAACTCAGTTATCTAGTCTAACAAGTAATATAGGTTTGAAGAAATATAGGGAGTGCTTAAAATATTCTACCGAATTATTAGAAAGAATAAAAGACTGTGATGAAAAAAATCTCATGGAAACATTAGCAATGTCTAATATTGCATTTTCTTTATGCAAAATGGGTAATCAAAAAAAAGGATTTGAAATCTTTGAAAATATATTAAGGGAGAACCCTAACAATACTGTATATTTTAACTATGCCAGATTTAATTTTGAAGAAAAGAATTATTTAAAAGCATTAGACCTTGCTAAAAAAGCATTATATATTTTAGAAGATGAAATAACCTATTCATTAATCGGAAGAATATATCAAGGAATGAAAGATTATATCAATGCAGAAAAATATTTAAAAATATCTATAGCATTTATGCGTAGAACTTCAAAAAATTATACATTTATAGATGATAATACTACGACAATATGCTCTATATATACGAATGACAACTTCGCTATTGATATAAAAAATATATATGCAGATTTAATAGATAGTTGCATTTATCAAAATAAAGTCAATGATGCGGAAGGATATTTCTATATCCTAAAAGATGAGTTTAACGATGATTATTTTACTAAAAATCTGTACGAAAAGCTAAAATATGCATTTGTAGTTCATAAGTATTATAAAGATATAATTAAACAAAAGAATATTATGGTAGAAGTATTAAATACTACTGTTGAAGAATTTAAAGATAGAATTAATAAGGAAAAATTTTTTTCTAGTAAATTATTAAAAGTTCAACAATTAACAGATATAATTGAAGAAGAAGAGTATTCAATTGATCAAGTTTGTGAGAATATCCATGAAATAGCAATTGATATAAATATAGAAATTTCCAATTCACAAAAAATGAACTTGGTTAAAAATTATGTTAATAAAACACTCGATAAATTAAGTAACGAATCCGTACAGTATATAATTACAGCTGAATATTTATATACCATTAGCAAAGATGTAATGATGGATTTTGCTCCAATAATTATTGAATATTCTAGAGCTATAGAATTTGAACTTAAACATTTTTTAATTATGAAAAAAGTAATTAATAAAAATGACAAGTTAACTCTAGGTCAAATGATGGTAAGATGCAATAAGTTGGTACCTTCAAAGAAAAAAGCACTATTAGTTAGAGAACTGCCTATTATAATTAAATATAGAAATAGTGGTGCTCATTCAGGCGCAACCTCTTTGGATATGGCTGAATATTTTAGAAAACTTATATATACTGAACGATTCTTTGGAGTTTTTTTATAATATTTATCTATTATACGCATCAATGCTTGCATATTAAGCAACAAGTGCTATTAAAATGATATCCATAATTTCATGCTCCACTACCTTTGCACATAGATTTAGGCTGGTTAAATAAATTACCAACCTAAATCATTATATATGTTTTGCTAATTCTATAGCTTTGCCTAAATGGTTAACCTCTTGCCATACTCACCACCTTATTGCTTATAATACATCATGCGAATACCTGTGGTAGTATATATTTGGTTGCGTAGTTCTTTAAGATCATAACCATTAGAACATTTAATACGCAATAGTGGACTTTTATTTAGTTTAAGAAAGTCATTTTTCTTGATATCTCTCGCTGTTGCTTTTGGACTATTATGAGAACTATCATCAAGCTCTATTGCCAAAACCGGACTAAGTATCTTCATATCAATAAGTATAAAATCTACATGCATAGCTAGTAAACTATAATCATCGCTGTCATTTATTGTTGTTAAATTTACATCTTTTAATCTTGTTTTTAAGTTAATAGAGTATAGTTGACTATCAATAATATTAGTTAGGGCATTAAAAAATTTTGTCTCTGCTCTGGTTAGTATTTGATTCTCTTGTGGTACATCTTTGTTGACTGGTGGACGAATAACTGGTACATCCCCAACAGTATATGGAATATCCTTTACTACTGGGTCAGTGTCACCTCTTGAAATCTCATAAGTAATAGCTTTAAATATTCTGGTCAATAAGCCCATTTTACCTACCTTACCTTTATATTGATATCAATACAGTTAAATTGTCTTATTTATACTAATATGCTTATGATCCCAAAAGAGTTACACTAGAGTGTCACCTTTTTATTAATATACTATAATATGCCCAAAGAACTTAAGAAGATTTTTTCTACCAATCATTTGCTTCGAATATATAAAAGCCCTCAAGCTTTATAGCCTAAGAGCCTTTGAACTTTTGTATAAAACCATAATAATTGTTATGTTGTTGAATTTATCCATTCAATATATAGTGGAGAATTTATATCAATTAGAATATCCTTATTATCACTAAAATGAAGATCCCAAGATTTTAATTTATCCCTCTCTACATAAATGGTAGCTCCAGTGATTATACTCTCTCTTTCAATAATGTTTGATGATAATACTTGTTGCCCCAGTTCTGCTAGAACTCTCATTGCTCCATAATCTAATTCATTAGAATCCGTTTGCATAGAATATTCACATAGATTACTATTAGCAACATGATTCGTTATAATTTTTTCTGAACTCGATAACTTGCAATCTTCCATATGAATTCTTTTTCTTTGAATAAATTAACAAATTGATAAAGTATCTAATCCTTTTAACTTTAATATCTCTTTAAGTTCAGAATAATAATACTCTTCACCTTTTTTGACCAAATTAAGCAAATAATTGCAGTCCTCTATAATTGTATCATCTCTCTTATCATCCAGATAACCAATCATCTGTTCAAATACTGCTATAGCATAATCCTTAATACTCTTACATGAATCATGATTTGGAACATTAAATCTACCGTTGAATTTATAATATGGATTATCAATGAAGTTATTTATATCATCTTTTTGTGGTGTATTTAATTTAATAGCACAACATTTTTTATATTTCTTTCCAGAACCACATGGACATTCATCATTTCTACCTGTTTTATTCATAACTTCACTCCTGCTTACTAAATTTATATTTGGATTTTGTATGGTTTATCTTTTTACTTAGATTATATTTTATTGTTACATCGATTTTGATTGTACTTATATTTACATATGACTTTAATAATATATTCTTTATTACTATAGAAAAGTACTAATAATTTATACAATATACTTTATTTAAGTCCGTAATTAACACAGCAAAACTAAAAAATGCTTCCAGAATTATTTATAACAACGTTTCAATACGATTACAAAATGTAACTAAAAGGCTTAACCTTTTCTTCTAAAATAATATTTGTCAGTTAAAAACACTACAGATAACCCATATCTAATAATTTTATTTTATAAACTACATCGATAATATCGTATACCTAAAGCAATCTCATCATTTGAATATCTAAAATTACAGAGAATAATCTATGGCTCTAATATAATTGGAGTACTTTACAAAAAATGTAATTTTGAATTTAGTCTCTTAATATAATACAATTGAGGTGATTAAATGTTAATTTTTATAAGAAATAGAAATATATCTAGCCTTTACCATTTTACTAAGTTAAATAATTTAAAGTCTATTCTTGATAACGGATTATTGTCAGTGAAATATTTAAAAGAATCTAATACAAAATATATGAATAATGATAATTTAAGATTAGATAAGGTATTAAATGGTATTAGTCTATCTATAAGTTATCCTAATTACCGCATGTTTTATAAATATAGGTCTTTACCTGAAAATTGTGGTGTTATTTGGTGTGTAATTGAATTAAATCCACAATTATTAATTGATAAAGATTGTATTTTTTATACTTCTAATGCGGCTTCAAATTGTTCTAATTCAAAGGGAATTGACGGTCTAAAAAATTTATTCTACGACAATAGTAATAGGATAATGTATGATTTGGATGATAAATTTACTACTGATCCACAAGCCGAAGTATTAGTTTTAAATAAAATAGAACCTAATTATATAAAATCAATTAAATTTAATACTGAAGTGGTACATTTTCCTGAAAATTTTGACTATAAAAGGTATAATAAAAAGTATAAACTTTTATTTGATAGTGACATATTTAGTTATAGAAAAGACTATGAATATTGGAAGTAATGATGGAGGAATTATGGCTAAAAGGAATGTATTTATTGTTGACATCAGTGAGAAGTTTCTCAAAAAAGTTTATATCGAGTTTAAGTGGTTTCCTGGGTTTGCTATTTCTCAGAAACAAAAATCAATAGATAGTTTGCATGAAAACTTTATAGAAAAATATAAAGATAAGAAGATACTAGAAATATCTAGTAAATCTAGAGATACATTAGGCATTAAATTAAGTGCATTCAATTTAATGATTAATACACCTAAGGGCAAAGAATATAGTGTAGAATGTGCATTTCAAAGTAGTAAAGTTTTTGAAACTGGTGGTCCATATAAAGATATCTTGTATATGACTTCTAGAGAAGCTAAAAAAGATAAAAGATTAAGAGAATCAGGTAAATTAATAAGTTTTAAATTTTACAATGTACAATGGGAATTAGAACCTAAAACATTATTTTATGATTGGCTATATATAAATGCATTATATATAAAAAAAGACTTGGCAAATGAAGTTTTAAAATTTGATGCTTTTACTGATATTGAATTTAATCATTTAAAATCAATTAACTGTCAAGCTAGATCAGCAGCTTTATTTGTCTCATTAAGTAGACAAGGATTATTAGAAAAAGCAATTGTAAGTCAGTTAAACTATAAAAATATTATTTTGAATAAATATACAGATAATAAACAAATGGACTTTCTTGAATAAAACCATCTTAAAGAAGTGAGTAAATTCAAATTACTCACTTCTTTATTTAGGCCTAATTATTTACAAATAAAAAATAAGCCTGCCCTGGGTATTTGTAAATGGATCCACTTAGCTTGTTACCCAAATTAAATTGCTTTTTAAAATCGGTAATACTGCGTGCATTTTGTGCTGCTACGTTCCTCTCAAATCTTATATTTTTAATAAATACATTCTTAATAGATCTATGCACTTAAATAAATGCACCTAAACCACTACAAAATCAGTAACAAACTTTTGAACTTTTCATAGTATATTATATAAATATTTGAAAAGGAGAAATTTACATGTACAAACCTTTTGAGCTAAAAAAAGAGCAATTTAAACAAGTAAACATAAAGGTAACTGCAGAGCATCTAAAAAAAATTGAGACCGTCTTAAAAGGTATAGATAAATTAGATAAGCACCCTAATTTCTCAAGAAATACACTAATATATCTTATGCTTGAATCTGCCATAGAAAGTAATGTTGCAATAATTAATTATGAGGGAAAGGAGTATAGTTTTAGTGAACTATTAGCATTATAATTTCAAAATAGATAAGCTTTTATATTTTCAGATAAAATAATATAATATGTAAGCAATTTAAGAGGAAGTAAAAAAAGAAATGAAGATACTCAAAAAGTATTCAGGATATTATACCATTACAGAATGTGTTGATTTCATCTTACAACATGTAAGTATTAATTTAAAACCAGCCACTATTAGACATCACTTATACACAGTTATTCATGCTGGGAATCTTCCATATAAAATGTTAGGAAAAAAAATGTTTCAACTTTCTAAAATAAATTTATGCAAGTTTATTTTATTTAAATACAATGTAAATCTGATTAATAAATCAGTAAGTAAACCTAAAATAAATAATATTAAGTATTTATTTAGAAAAAATAAGAGCCCTTATAATTTAGAAATTCAACCAGCCATTGTTGTAATAATTGTGAACCTTATAAATCCTTGAATCAATTTGTTTCTTATAACTTTAACGAAAATAGCTACCCTTGATTGCCTCGTATACAGTGACTATTAATAAATTCTCAAACTTATACCTATGACAAAGTTATTTTCAGCATAGGTATATGTTTAATTTAAACGCTCCTCCACAATATCAATTATACTGTCCATTACTCCCCTAGGTCTCCTCTCAAATTCTCCCCTACTAAAACCATACACTTTCCCATTGTACTCTACCCTGATTTCCTCATCTTCTATAAATATCTTCATTCCTTCTATAGAAAATCCCTTAATTCTACTATTCTTATTTATACTTTCCCCTATTTCTGTTTCAGTGAGTGAACTTATCCTCTTAAACTCTTGCCACAATCTATATTCTTCTTTGGATTTTATGCAAAGCTCAGTTACTATTTCAGCATTATGGAGTAAATATTCAGTAGTATAAATCAACCTTCGAACTTGATATCCCTTTACTTCAATTTTTCTGTAAAGCGGCTCCCACTTATCTATTTTAAAAACATAGTAATATTCTTCTGAATCACTATGTATATTCTTTATATAGTTTCTCTTCACAACTTTTATATCCGAGCACCAATAGTTACTACTCCAGCCACTGGTGCTCATTCTGAATTGCAATAAAATGATTTACTATCTTTACATATAGTAGCTATAAAAAGTGGACTATAATTAGCCCACTTTCTATAACATAATAAATATTCCAAAGTTTTTACCATTCTGCTACTGTACCATCATAATTTTTCCATTTTGGGTTTGTCCATACAAGTCCTTCTGAATCAATCTTTTTAACAAGTTCTTCATCTATTTCAATTCCAAGCCCTGGTTTAGTTGGTACCTCAACAAACCCATCCTTATATTTAAATATTTCTTTATTTTTCACAAAATCTAGTAAATCAAATCCCTGATTATAGTGTATTCCAAGACTTTGTTCCTGAATAAATACATTGGGAGTGCATGCATCCATTTGAAGTGTTGCAGCTAATGCTATAGGGCCATAGGGTGCATGTGGAGCTACAGCTACATCATATGCTTCTGCCATAGCTGCAATTTTTCTTCCTTCAAAAATCCCTCCAGTTAGTGCCAAATCAGGTTGGATTATATCTACCGCACCACTAGCAAGTATATTTTTAAACTGCCATCTTGTATATAACCTTTCACCTGTAGCTATTGGTATTGATGTATGTCTTGATATTTCAATTAAAGCTTCCTCATTTTCAGGAAGTACAGGTTCCTCTATAAACATAGGTCTATATTGTTCAATTTCTTTTGCTATCACCTTAGCCATACCTTTATGAACTCTTCCGTGAAAATCTACTCCTATTTCTAAATCATACCCAACTGCCTCTCTTATGGATGCAATTCTTTCTACTACTGCATTAACTTTTTTATACGAATCAATGTAATGTAACTCTTCTGTGGCATTCATTTTTATTGCTTTAAATCCTTGATTTTTTCTCTCTATAGCTTGTTTTACTACATCTGACGGTCTATCTCCACCTATCCATGAATATATCAGAATATTTTCTCTTGCTTTTCCTCCAAGGAACTCATAAATAGGCATATTATAATACTTGCCTTTTATATCCCAAAGTGCCATTTCTATACCTGAAAGTACAGTCATGTGAATAGGTCCACCTCTAAAGAATGAACGATATAATACTTGCCAATGCTCCTCAATTTTCATAGGGTCTTTACCAATTAAATACTCTCCTATTTCATAAGCAGCTGCCTCAACACTCTTGGTTTTGGTTCCTGAAATAAGTTCTCCCCATCCCACGATTCCCTCATCTGTACTTATCTTTAAAAAGATCCATCTTGGTTTTACTTTATATATCTTTAATTCGGTTATTTTCATATGATTATCTCCTTTTTAATTTAATTAAGTTTAGCTCCTTCTTCTAAAGGCACTGATTTTATTTTCTTTTCTTTTCTACCCATGTAAATCCATATAGCAGCAAATCCAATTATGAAAAGTGGTACTGTAATTACCAAATTTCCTATAAACACTTCATAGATTATAAAACTTACAGTTAAGCTTGTTCCAGCGAAAGTAGAAATTAATGCACCCGCAGCCATAGATAAATTGATACCACTACTACTTGCAAGTGCTGTAAGCGCTTGTGAAGTATTAGTGCCTGCAAGTAATATTGCAGACATTACTGCTATACCTATAACTAGACTTCTAAATAAATTTCCTCCAGTTAAAGCAACTACTAATGCTATTCTAAATGGTACTACAGCTAAGTCGGCAAATGGAAGCAAATGATTTCCTGGGAGTATAAATGCAAGACCAATAGTTAATGGTATTAATATAAGTCCTGTAGTCATTACTTCAGCATTCCCAACTACTACAGCTGCATCTATTCCAATCAAGAACTTTCTGCCCTTGAACTTTTCTTTAGTCATTTTCTTTGCAGCTTCAGAAATTGGCATTAACCCTTCCATAAATAATGCAGTCATTTTGGGTAGTAAAAGCATAACAGCAGCCATATTTACAGCCAAAGTCAATATTTTAGTTATATCGTATTTAGCAAGTATCCCTATACCTCCACCTAGTATAAGTCCCATCATCATCGGTTCTCCAAATAATCCCAGATATTTCTTTGCCGATTTCATATCTATATGAATCTTATTTATAAATGGTATTCTATCCATCAACCAATTTAACGGTACTGCAATAATCAAAGAAGAAACTGCAGATAGTGTTGGAAGCGAAACTCCGTCGAGTTCAAAATACTTTTCAACTAATGGCGCTGACCAATCAGATAATTTAAATGTAACTACAGCAGTAGTTAGTGTAGCTAACACACCAAGTAATACGCTCTTAGTAGTAAAGTATGTGAGTACACCTACAATTGCAATATGGTGATAATTCCATATATCTACATCCAATGTTTCAGTTTTCTTTAGAATCAATAATACTATGTTTATAGCTAATATTGAAAATATCAATATTGGAATAATTGGTGAACCCCATGTAATAGCAGCTATAGCACCCCAGCCTACATCAAGCACATCTAAATGAATACCAAAGTTTTTTACCATTTGCTGAGCAGCTGGTCCCAAATTTGAAGATAATAAAGCAATAACCATCTTAATACCAGCAAATCCGATACCAATTGTTAAACCTGATTTAAAAGCCTTACCTGGTTTTAATCTAAATATCAGACCTATGAAAAATATCATAAACGGTAACATAACGGTTGGACCTGCATCTAAAAGAACATGAAATATTTTATAAAATATCATTTTGTCGTCCCCCTCTCAAGTTTTTAGAAATAAATTTAATTAATTTTTGCACATATTAATAATTTTCTCTATTGTCTCTTCTTCGCCTATTCCAGTTAACATTGACATAGCTCCTACAATTGGCACATTAATTTTATCACTATTTTGTATTTTTCCTGTAGTTACTACAAAATCAAAATCATTTGCCCTTGAATCTAGCTCCATTAGTTTACATTGATCCACATAGACCTTTATGCTCTCGCTTTCACAAGCTTCTCTTATCTTTATTGCTACAACCGTTGATGTTGCTATTCCGTTTCCACAAGCTACTAATATTCTTTTCATGATAATAACCTCCTATAAATTTTTATATTATTGTAATAAAATAGGTTCTAGTATTTCATATATTTTCTCTTTGCTACTTGCCTTTAAAATTGCCTGTTTTGCCTTCTGATTCTTTATTAATGTTACTATCTTTTGTAGCATTTCTATATGCCCATGTGGTTCATCTAACGCAAGCATTATAACTATTTTTACAGGTATTATATTCTCTGGTTCCTCCATAGAATGAAAATCTATAGAATTTTTTAATATTCCAATAGCTATTGCAGCCTTTTTAACTAATTTGTGATCAGCATGTGGTATAGCAATTTTGGGCCCTTCTGCTGGAATTGCGGTTGGATATTCTTCCTCTCTTTTTATTATTGCCTCTTTAAAACCTTCTTTTACAAAACCTTCTTTATAAAGAGAGTCTGCAAGAAATTCAAGTACCCCTTTACTAGAATCAAATTCTAAATCTCTATATATCAAATTTTCACCGAAAAATATTGACATAGCAAACCTCCTACTTTCTAATTATTTATAAAGTACAGCTTCAAAACTTTCTATACTTTTTTTTACATTTTCATAATTTCCTTTAATTACATCTTCCCTACTAAAAATCCCTGAACCTATACCTAAAAAATCTGCTCCATTAGCTAAGTAATCTAATGCATTTTTTGCATTTACACCTCCCACTGCCATAAGTTTTAATTCTCCCAGTGGAGCTTTAATATCTTTAAAATACTTTGGAGTTACAGTGTTTGCAGGAAATACTTTTACAATACCCGCTCCATCTTGAAAGCTTTTATAAATTTCTGATGGAGTAAAAGCACCAGGTACACTAATAACCATATTTTTTTTGCAAATTTGTAGTTGCTCCTCTGAAAACATTATTGGAGATAATACAAATTTTGCACCAATTTTTACAACATCTATCAAATCCTCTTTAGTTAAAATTGTGCCTGCACCAATGAGTATTTTATCGCCAAACTCATCTACAATCTTTTTTAATATATCTTTTACATTAGAATCTTTCAAAGCTATTTCCACTGATTTTATTCTACTATTACTTAATATTTCGACAATATTTCTAGTTTGGTTATAATCATAACCTCTTAATATAACTGTAACTTTAGGAAAATTTTTAATATCAACATTCATCTAACTCACCTCTTCTTATAGTTATACTAAGCATATGTCATGCCAACTACATGGTTACAATTGTGAACTTTGCTATAGCATTCATAATTTCTTCTGGGGTTTTTGCAGCCCTTATAGCTTTACGCCCATCTTCACTAGAAATAATCTTATATAAATCATTAAAATATATTTTTGAATCTTCTTTAAGAGCAATCATAAATACTATATTTGCCTCGCTATTTCCTTCCCAATCTATGGGTTTTGATAGTTTTGCTATTGCTATGGCAGGTTTTGTTACATAGCTTGCATCTCCATGTGGTATAGCTATACCATTCTTTAAGAGTGTAGCCCCCATAGTCTCTCTTTTATAAACACTAAGCATAAATTCTTTATCCACATAACCTTGTTTTTCTAATAATTCAACTAATGCATCAATGGCATCACTCTTAGATTTTGCCTCTAAATCACATATAATTATATCCTGGTTTATTATATCCTTTAGTAAATTCTCAGCCTTTTCTTCTATACCAATAGCGCGAAAAATTTTATCCTTACCATTTCCGTTCACTATATCCTCAACAGATATGAAAGGTATATTATCTATTTTAGGATTTATAGTTCCTACAAAAGCTACCACATTATTATTCTTTTTAATATTATTTATTTCTACCTCTATATTTTTTTGTTTAAGAATTCCTAATGCTATTACAGTAACTTGCTCCTTTACATCTTCTAAAAGTTCTTCTATGTATTTCTTTACTTTAATTGCAGTTCCTTCTCCACTTATGCATATGGTTAATATGACCTTTTGAAGTACATTTTCACAAAGAATATTATCATTTGAAGATCCATATATTTTATCTTCAGTTAATACATCTACTATTTCCTTTAAACTATTTGTAGGAATAGTAGCTCTCCTAACTGCTTCTAATACCATAAGGGTATCCACCCTCCCTATAGTTTTAGTAAGTATACCCGTAGATTTAGTTATAATTTTACCAAGGCCAACCAATGAACCCATATCCGCCAAAATTATGCATCCTTTACCTTCATCTATTCTTTTAACAATCTCTATAGCTTTATCTATCATCGTGCTTGAGCTTTCATTTAAATCCATCTCAAGCCCTACCGCATGATTTACTCCAAGTAACCTATTTGCCACATTAGCCATTCCTAATCCAACATGTCCGTGACTAAGTACAAGAACACCAACTTTTCCTTCTTCTTGCTTTTTATCACGTGAAAAGGTTCTTAAATACATAGCAATAAATGCTATTTCATCTTCTGGAATTTCTATATCTAAACTTTTTTCTATACTTTTAGCTATCAACTTCGCAATTTTATATTCCAATGGATATTCGCGGATCACAGTTTTTAATTGCGGATTAATAATCATTTTGTCACTCTTTAACCTTTCGTAAGTAGCACTTAAATGAATAGCTAAAGAATAGTATAAATTTTCATGTAAGTTATTTAGATTATTTTTCGCTATTTCAATAGCACTATAAGTTGCCGCTAATATTTTTTCTCCAACGATTTCTTTAAGGTTTCTTTTAGATATACTACTACAAGAATTAACATCTCTAGCTGATCTCTTAATCTCCATTTCCACCTGTTTACCAATAATATTATTTATTTCTTCTTGTGTTAGGCCCTTCTTTTCAAGGTCATTAAATCTTTCCTCTATAAATTGATAAATTCTATCTGTAAACACATATCTATCGTCCTTATCCGTAGATACCACCGACCTATTAGGATTTACAATTAGACTATAATTTAAAAATTTATCTGCATCTTCCTCTTTTTTGTCAACTACAAACAGTCCATTTCTTACATAATTCGGCAAATCGCATACACCTATTTGAATAGTTGCATTTCTATTAATCCTAGAAGTTAAAAATCCTCTTGCACATGCCACTTGTATATCACTTCTCAATTGACCAATGTTACCTGGGCAATCATATAACATCAGTGCTCTTATTGCTTCTGGATCTACTGCAATTGTTTTACCAATTCTAAAGCTCTCATCTAAATAGAATTCTTTTATTATTTCATACCTTTCAGAAAAAGGTCTCTCATTAATAGCTGGTATCTCAATTACCATGGGAATTCTTCTTCTAAATGTAAGTAAAAGATATGATGCCGGATCCTCAGTTGTAGCCCCTATTAACATTATGTTTGCCTTTCTACTGCTTTCCGTTTCTCCAAGTCTTCTATACATTCCCTTATCTAAAAGATAAAAAAGTATTTCTTGACCTTTACTTGGCAATCTATGTACTTCATCTATAAACAATATCCCACCATCTGCTTTTTCCACTAACCCTTGCTTTGCTGAATCTGCTCCAGTAAATGCCCCTTTAACGTGGCCGAAAAGCTGAGATAAAAGCAATTGTGGATTATCTGCATAATCTGCACAATTAAAAACTATGAAAGGTGCATCTTTCTTAAAATTTCCTGATTGTGCAGCAAATTTGTACATCTCCCCTACAATATGACTTTTTCCAACACCTGAAGGACCAAGGACAAGTGTATGAAGCCCATTGGGAGGATATAATATAGCTGCCTTTGCTTGACTTATTTGAACTTTTAAACTTCCTTTGCTCCCAATAATATTATCAAAAGAATATGTTTCTTTTGATGATATTATTTCGTTTTTTTCAGAACCATTTTCTTTATCATTAATGTTTAAATTTTCATTTACATTACTTTTTATTTTATAATTAGGAACTATTTTGATTTTGTTTATTACCTCATACTTTATTTTTGAAGCCACATATCTAGACAGTTTATATCCCATTTCATTAAGTTGCTTAGTAAAACTCCTATCAGATACTTCTATATTTGCCTTGATTATTTTTTCGCCATCTATCAAAATAAATTGCTTCCTTCTCTCTCTTGAGTCTTGTATATTGTTTTTAAGTCTGATTTCTGTTACTTTTTCGCGATTTGTTCCTAATATGCTTGCAATTTTTTCATCTGAAAAAGGGTTTTTCTTATCTTCGCTTTCTAAAACCTCATTAATTTTATCTATTGAAATAATACTCACCAAAATCACCTCATTCTTATTGTAGCAATATTTGTACCGTAAAGTGGTTGCTTTTGTACTTTTTCTTAAATTTATCTAAAAAATCTAATTATATTAAATTTTGTAAATTAATTCTTTGTAATCGTTGACAATAAAGAAAATAATGATATACTAAACACATACAAAATCACATATGAGATGTTGTATCACATATATGATTTTGTGTCTAATGTTAATTTATTTATATGTTCAAAATATTAAATATACGGAGGTATAAGTATGGATGTAGTAGGTATAGGCGAAACAATGGTATTATTTTCTCCAGAATCAAATGGAGCAATTCGATATGCCCATAAATTCACTTCTAGATGTGCTGGAGCAGAAACCAACACATTAATAGGTCTATCTCGTTTAGGACATAAAACAGGATGGATTAGTAAAATTGGAAACGATGAATTAGGAGAATTTATTATTAATGCTATCCGAGGTGAAGGTGTAGATACAAGCATGGTAATACATGATCCATCTTCTCCAACAGGAATATTTTTCAAAGGTGTAGTAAATGAAAAAGATGTAAGAATGTATTACTACAGAAAAGGATCCGCTGCAAGCAAAATTACTTGTGACAATATTGACAGACAGTATATCTCTCAAGCTAAGTATTTATATATAACAGGAATTACTCCCGCCCTTAGCCAGTCATGCTACGATAGCATTTTCTATGCTATCAAAATAGCAAAGGAGACCGGTGTAAAAGTTGTTTTTGATCCTAATATTAGATATAAACTATGGGACAGTAATTACGCAAGGGAAACTATTTTGAAACTTTCAAGTATGGCAGATATAGTGCTACCAGGACTAAGTGAAGGTAGATTTATTTTTGGTGATAAAGACTATGAATTAATAGCAAAGGATTTTATAAATAATGGTGCTTCGCAAGTAATTGTCAAACTTGGAGAAAAAGGGGCATTTTATATAAGTGGCGATGATAAGGGTCTAGTTCCTGGTGTAAAGATCAAAAACATCGTTGATCCAGTTGGAGCAGGAGACGGCTTTTCAGCAGGAGTTTTATCTGGACTTTTAGACGGATTAAGTTTGAGGGAGTCTGTAACAATAGGATGTGCCATAGGAGCTATTGTAACTACAACGAATGGAGATATTGAGGGTTTACCAGATAGAGATACGTTAAAATACTATATGAGTAGTTCTAATGATAATGAAATTAGCCGTTAAAAAAAGGAGTAATAAAATGAATGTTTTATCAAAAATTTTAGAGCATAAAATTATAGCTATCATTCGTGGCTCGAAGGCTGCTGATGTTTTGTCAATTGCAGAAGCCCTTAATAAGGGTGGAATTAAAATATTAGAAGTAACTATGAATTCACCTAAAGCCCTTTCTGTTATTGAGGAATTAACTTGTAAATTTGGTGACAAAGTGATTGTGGGAGCAGGTACAGTTTTAGATTCAGAAACGGCACGTAGTGCATTGCTTGCTGGCGCAAAATTCATTTTATCACCTACCGTTAATATCGAAACTATTAAGATGACAAAACGATATGGTGCTGTGAGCATTCCGGGAGCTTTTACACCTACTGAAATTTTAAAAGCATTTGAAAACGGTGGAGATATCATAAAAGTTTTCCCAATATCTTGTGTTGGGCCATCTTATATTAAAAATATAAAAGGGCCTCTTAACCAAATACCATTACTTGCGACTGGAGGTGTAAATTTAGAAAATATCAGTACTTATATAAAGTGCGGATCTGCTGGAGTAGGATTAGGAAGTTCTCTTGTAAATTCAAAGTTTGAAGTGAATGAAGAATATTTAACAGAGCTTAAAGAAAAAGCAATTAAATTTGTAAATAAAGTAAATGAATCCATTTAAATCATATTCAAAGTAATAGATTAAATCAAATCCAAAAAAATAAATTATGTACATTAAAGGGGATGTGTTTATGTTAAATAATAATGCAGTTAAAAATATACAACACAAAAAAACAAAAATAAATTATGGATGGGTACTTGTATCTGTCATGCTATTTGGAGCGGTTGTAAATTATTTAGACCGTGTCAACTTAAGTATTGCAGGTACTACTATTGCATCTCAATTTCATTTCACTCCAGTACAAATGGGTTTACTATTTTCAGCAATGTTACTTCCTTATGCATTAGCTAATTTACCAGCAGGATGGATTACGGACAAATATGGAGAAAAAAGATTATTTACAATTGCTACTATAGTATGGTCAATCGCAACTTTAGCTGCAGGATTTTCTCAAACATTTTCATCTCTGTATGCATCAAGAGTACTCTTAGGTATTGCAGAAGCTCCATTTTTTATTTGTGGTGCTAAAGTAACGCAAAAATGGTTTGATGACAAAAATAGAGGATTAGCGACCTCCGTAATTAATATGGGACCTCCAATAGCAAATACAATCGCGCCCCCAATATTAACGATTATATTAATCTCATTTGGTTGGAGACCAATGTTTATAGGTTTAGGCTTGTTAGGGCTTGTAGTTACATTTCTTTGGTTAACATTGTATAAAGAAAAACCAAACTCTAATATTGAAATTATTGATGCTAAATCACCTAAGAAAAAACAAAACTTAAAAATCTCATGGGCTATATTATTAAAACATCCTTCAACATGGGCAATGATGGTAGGTAACTTTGGTTTGATATATGTTTTTTGGGTTTATCTTACATGGATTCCAACTTATTTAAAAACTGCCCGCGGATTTAGTTTATCGAAAACTGGTTGGCTTGCAGCAATTCCATTCTTAGCTGGAATTGTTGGTGTACCATTGGGCGGTTATTTATCCGACTATTTAATTAAGAGAAGAAATTTTGATCCTATTAAAGCACGTAAAACAATAATAATATTTGCAGTTATTACAGCTTCTATTTTTATTGCACCAATAGCATATGTTAAAAGTGGCTCAGTTTCTGTAGTATTGTTAACCTTTGGTTTCTTATTTTCTAGTATGCCTAATGGCGTTGTTTGGACATTAGCAACTGACGTTGCACCAGCAAAATTAGTTGGTTCACTAGGCTGTATTCAAAATTTTGCTGGTTATTTAGGAGGTAGCATAGCTCCCATATTAACTGGGCTAATTGTTTCGAGAACAGGATCCTTTAAACTTGTATTTATTATAAGTTCTATGATGTTACTCATGAGTGCACTTACCTATGGAATATTTTTAAAGAGTAAAATTGAACTTAAGAATGAACCTGAAACAGTACAGTAGCATAATTAAAAAATAATAAAGATTGGAGAATTAGTTATGATTGTTGATAAACTAAGTAACGCTAAACAATATTACAAACTTGATTTTAGAATTGAAAAAGCTTTTAAATATATTATTAATACCGATTTATCACAAATAAAAGAGGGAAAATATAAAATAGACGGTGATGATATTTTTGCAGTCGTCTCTGAATATGAAACAAAAAAAATAGAAAAAGGGTTGTGGGAAGCCCATAGAAAATATATTGATATTCAATATATCATTTCAGGAAAAGAGAAAATAGGCTATGCTTGTATTGAAGATATGAAATCATCTATTGATTATGACGAAAAGAATGATATTCTATTTGTTAAAGGACAAGGTGATTATATAACTGTTAATGAAGGAACCTTTGTTTTGTTTACACCAAATGATGCTCATATGCCAAGCATAAACATTAATAACTCACAATGTGTCAAAAAAATGGTTTTAAAAATTTTAATAACTTTATAACAAATCTACAGTTATTAAAATTAAAATCGAATTTATCTTTTCTGCCATTTTGATTCCCTAAAAAAACTTAAACTGATATACTATTAAAAGAATATAAATTTTATTTTATATTCTTTTAATTAAAATTATATGTTAAATTTACGTTTATAGGAGGAAATATGGCAGTTAAATCAGCAGTTAGAGCATTAGAAATTTTTGAACTATTAGCAAAAAATAAAAACGGTTTATCTGTAGTAGATATAGGTAAAAACTTAAATATTCCTCAAAGTAGTGCCTCAAACCTAGTTAAAACATTGCTTGATTCAGGATACTTAACACGAGATGAAACAAAAAAATATGTTCTGGGAGTGCGTTTAATTCAATTAGGGGCAGTAGCAATGGAATCTCTTGATATTGGTGTAGTGGCGAAACCAATATTACAAAAACTAGTGGAAAAAGTTCAAGAAACAGTTTTTTTAGCAATTCGTGCACAGAATGAGGTTGTGTATATATTAAAAATCGATTCAAATAGCTCTGTTAATACAACTGCTCAACCTGGTTATCATAGACCTTTATACCATACAGGCTTGGGAAAGGCATTTTTGTCATCAATGACGAAAAAAGAACAAAACGAAATTTTATCAAATATTGATTTAATAGCAATAACATCACATACAGTTACCGATAAAGAGACACTTATTGAACAATTAGAACAATTTAGATGTCAAGGTTATGCTATTGATGATGAAGAAGGTGAATATGGATTATACTGCATTGCTACAACAGTCACTAACTGTAACAAAAATATAGAAGCCGCTATAAGTATATCAGGATTAAAAACTAGATTACTTCCAAAAAAAGATATTATCACTGGATATTTAATTGATTCGGCTAATGAAATTTCCCAAAGGCTTGGAGGAAGGTAGCGTAGCTTTATTTATCAGATAATATAAATTATCTGTATTTAAATATGATGATGCGATCTTCAATTCTATTAATTATGTCTTCAAAGTTTGTATTATATAAATTAAATAAGCCGTCTCAAAATAGAAATTACTTTCTATTTTGAGACGGCCCTTTTCTGTTTTTCACTCCTACTAAGTTCATATTTTTTGTATTTAGTGTTATTCAAGTTGTTCATTTTGTTAGGTGGCTGATGCGACCACTTTCTAGTAAATAGATCAACGCAGTGGATCTATTGGCTGGTTTCTATGTATACATACTTCTTAAATTATCAATAATTCCATAGCATCTAAAATATCCATTATTTTTTTTCCTAAGTGTTTCATCAATTATTGAATATGTAGAACTGAGATATGTAATTAGCTTAGTTCATTGATATATAAGGATTTATCGTTAATTTAATTATTTTATTACAAATTTATCATAGGGGTATATACGTTATTAGAGTTTTAAAGTTTAATTTTCACTTATGTATTGTTATCTTTATTCCTATAGTAATAAGATATTTTGTTTTTTTGTAATATATATATCTTAAGGGATTGCGATGATTACAAGCTGGGTAATAAATTGTAAATTTCTGTCCACTTTCATTTGTAAATACCTTTAAAGTTTCATTCTTCATTCTTAAATTTAATTGCTTCATCAAAAGAATATGCATCTTTACCATTTACAGTAATAGGTTGTGCCTCATCAAAAATAGCAGAATGCCAAACATCAGAAATTTCCTGCAAATCTGTTTCAATTTTATCCCCTTGCATCGAAGCTAAAAGCTCTCCAGCTCTATTCATTTGAAGTAGCTACTTGACCTTCAACATCTTCCATTTCAAGTTTTACTAAAGCTGAGAAATACAGCAAGTGTAGCTTGCTTATCTTTAAATCCCTGCATTGTCCATTTATATTTACACTTACTACATAATAATCTCCTTTAAATTCAGGCACTTCTATAGCGAACGCATCCCCTTTGAGTGAATCATTAGCCTCAACGAAAATGTTGCTTATGTCTCTATTTCCACCATACTTAGTTAAAGCATGACAATTAGGACATAATCCAAGAATATTAAATGGTCTATCTGCCCACCATGCACCATTTTGTTTTTCAACTATGTGATATACATTTATCCATTTTTGTCCATTATGGAGATGTAATTCAGTCCCACAAAGTTGACACTTTCCTTTATACTCAGCTAACAAAAACTCCTTTGGATCTACAGCACCTTTATCCACTTGTATTTGATTTGATGATATTTCTATATCATCTTTAATGTTCTGATTGCTTGGTTTTCTGAACTTTTTCTTGTAAATTTCAAGGGCAGTTTTAAGTGAGTCCTTCACTACTCTAACTAGTTTTTCTTTTAGACTTTCCTCCTCATCAGGTAAAATCCCTATATCCCAATCAACCACATCAGAAACTGGGCTACAATCCCTCTCATCTATTAGAGCATTTGTAATCTTATTTACCACTTCTTCACTTATATCTTTATAATGATCTTCTTCAATATTAATATTTTTTTCTGTATTTATAATTTCTTTTGTATCAAGAACTTCTTTTATACCATGGTCTTCTTTTGTACCAAGCTTATTTTTTGTACCTCGAGCTTCTTTTGTACCAAGATTTTATTTTGCACCAACATCTTTATTTGTACCAAGGTCTTCTTTTGAATCAATAATTTCTGCTTTGTGGATTTCACTTGCATGTTCTAAAGCTCTTAATATTTGTGTATGTTCATCTAGCTTATTATTAATAATTTTTAGTAAATCTAAAATTTCATTATCCATTTTTTCACCACCTACATAGATTTATATATTATCATTAATTAAAATTTATTTCAAGATAAATCATCTTTAATAAAGATACAATTAAAGACATAAAACCACATAAACAAATGGAAAGCACAGTTATTATTTTCTATAATTTGTTAAATTATTTTAAAATTTCAATTAATCAAAATAATATTTATTCTTTTATCTATATCAATCTTTTTAATATCAAATTCAATATGTTTATCATATAATATTCTCAAATTATTTTTCATCAGAATATCCTTTATTTCATAATTAAATTCTTTACTTCTGCGTTTATATCCACAATTTTTCATTAAAGTTCTTAATTTAAGTCTACCCCTTTTATTTATATTCTTCTTTAGATTTTATACAAAGCTCTGTTACTATTTCCGCATGATGAAGTAAAATGTTGAGTATGAGGATTCGTTTATTGGCTTATCTAAAAACTCCTCCATAAGCCTTGTAGTTGATGGTAGAAATGAAATGCCACCTATATTTACTTCTTCTATGCTCTTATAAAAGTCATGGTTTTTGTATTCTTCTTCTTCCTTAGACCCAATGCCACCATAACTTTTCTGGTACTCTGTTGATGTGTCTATCTTATATTTTGCATCAAATACAAACTCATAAGCCTTATCACTACCAAGTTTGTTTATAGATAACATATTATCAGGCTAATGCGATACTGTTTTACTGCCTTCAGTTCTATATGCTAAGTTACTAACTTTTCGTGATTTAAATGCATTATAACTGACCTTAAAAATATCCTTTGTGTTAGGATTCTCATATAATAAACTAAGTTCTTTCATTGATAATGAAAATATATTACTGTTAATACTTAGTCCCTTTTGCAGCATTGCATACCCTAACAAATAGAAAACTTTAGGGGGAGTCTATATCTCCTTCTGAAGTAGTTAATATTTCAGCGACCCAGGAGATAATTAATATGGCAAGTGAATTTAAATTTAGATATGTTTTAAGGGATTTCCTATTGTGGAAACCCCCTTTATTATTTTTCTATTTTTTTCAGCCCATCTAACTTTGCAATCCAACTTATTCCATGTAGAACTTAATTAAACTTGGAAAACTATGACCATCATCTAAAAAAAATTGTAGATAAGATGCAAATTTATCATAATTTTCTCTATATACTTCTAATATTTGTATCAAATTCTTTCTTGCATCTTTTAGAATATAATTATTAAGATTTAAAAGTTTAATAGTGTATGCCGCTCTTTTATTTCTTATATCCTCTACCTCTTTATATAAAGGAATAATTTCTCCACTAGCTAGATTGTATGTTAGAAAATCTTTTGGATTTTCAATTACCGGATTTATAAATTCCCTAGAATATTTGTTTTGTTTTGCAGTTCCACAGCTATTTTTTTCATTACAAGAAACTATAATATTGTTATATTCTTGAAACAATTTTGGAAATAGGTCCCTAGGTTTAATATGTTCTATATGTCCTTCATTAATGTTATATATTGCTTTTTCACAATAAGGACAGTATTTACATTGTTCCTTTTCTAAAATAAAAGTCTTTATATCGCTCTTAATATTTCCATAATTATACCAAGTCTCTGGAGTCTTTTTTCTCTTAAATTCAAGAAGAAAATCTGGTTCTATAGTTTTATTAACACTTAACATTTAATTTTACCTTCTTTTCCTTCTTGATTTTTCTAAGTTAATGAGCATTATATCCTTATCAAAATCGCCCAAATACTTCCTAAGATAATCAAATTTTTCATTGAATTCTGGTGTTTCAAATAAATCTTTTTCTAATAAAACTAATATCTCTTTAAGCCTTTCAGAAATATCATCATTTCTAAGATTATCTAATTTCATTGTAGTCTTTAAAATATTTTCTATGGTATGACCATAGGTCTCATCTATTTTATCATTATCAAGCAAAGATACTCCATTTTTGTCCTTAATTAATATTCTTAGCTGCTCTGCTTTAATATCTCCCACTATATGTGGAGAATGAGTTGCAATTATTAACTGATTATTAATTCCGATATTCTCATAAACCTTTATTATTTTTTGCTGCCACTCTGGATGTAGTGATATTTCGGGCTCATCTATTAATATAATTGAATTATTAGCCTCTAAAAATTTTAAAGATAATCCTCTTAAAAACAATTGTTTTTCTCCGGAAGACAGTCCATTAATATTAAACTCTTTACCTAAGCTATTCTTAAAAACTGGCTTTGTGTCTTCATCCTCTGACAATCCTATAAGTTTAACATCTAAATCCATAATAGAAAATATACTATTTATCTCATCGCATACTTTATCAATTACTTCACCAATAATTTTATTTCTATTCTTAAATATTTCTTTATTTATCTTTGTAGCTATGAATGAAGGAATATTTTCAGTTATGCTTTGATCTACTATATTTAAAAAATCTGGAGAAAACTTAAACGTATTATCTACTTTTTTAAGCTTATCAAAGTTAATTTCTGCTGGCATATATATAACTTTAGGATCATCTTTATTACTATTAACATTTATAATATCAGGATCTAACATTCCCACTTCTTCATCATCAAGCTGAACAGTTGTATAAAAATTACTAGGGTGTAACTCAACTTCAAACGAATTCTTTGAGTTATATCCCTTATGATCAACTTCAAATGATTCAAATAAACTTTTTAACAATGTAGTCTTTCCAGTACCATTATTACCAATAATAACTACAGTATTTAAAGGAATTCCATTGCTATCACAAAAATTCACTTCCAAATCATTTAGTATTTCATGATTATTAAATTTAATTTTTTTCAACTTCATTTTGTTCACCTCATTAAAAATTATTTAAAACTATATTCTTTGTTTCCATATTTGCTACTCAATTAGCAAGATAAATTTATATACTTAATATTATTATACCCCAAATGACTATTCCATTAAAGTAATATATAAAAACTCCTCACAGTGTGATAATTTTATGTCCACCAATCCCAAAATAATTACTCAAATAAAATATATCTTTATAGGATTTCCTAACTAAGAACATCTTTCCCAATCTCAATTATCCTCCCCACTACACCCCTAGGTCTCCTCTCAAACTCTCCCCTACTAAAACCATACGATTTTCCATTGCACTCTACCCTAATTTCCTCATCTTTAATAAATACCTTAATTCTACTATCCTTATCAATAGTTCTCTCTATTTCTGTTTTAGTTAAAGAACTTACTCTCCTAAGCTCCTGCCACATTCTATACTCTTACTTAGATTTTAAACAAATCTCATTTACTATCACCGCATTATGGAGTAAATACTCAGTAGTATAAATCAACCTTCGAACCTGATATCCCTTTACTTCAATTTTTCTGTAAAGCTTATCCCATCCCTCAATTTTAAAAACATAATAATCTTCCTCAGACCCACTAGGTATTTCCTTTATAGTATTTCTCTTAACAACTTTTATATCTATTAACTTACCGTAATAAGTTATACCAGCCTCACCTGCAAACTGTCTCTTTGACTGTGCTAGTGCTACGAACTTAATATTATGCTCTG
>ERZ1463037.27-NODE-27-length-25720-cov-12.648510_pt1 | contig 25720 bp, 18 predicted proteins | sample MGYA00564484_ERZ1463037 | MGnify/ENA primary metagenome ERZ1463037 (study PRJEB39244, sample SAMEA3635151) | Helicobacter pylori | study: EMG produced TPA metagenomics assembly of PRJEB11511 data set (Assembly of a 5300-year-old Helicobacter pylori... | reverse complement strand
CACGTACGGTTCCGTCGAGGAGCATGGGCGGTAACGCCCTTGTTTACTCAAGAAAGTATGAATATAGGTGTGGTGATTAATATGACAATGTTTGGGAAAATAGTATATGATACTTCAAAATTAGTTGGTAACACTGCTGAGTATGGTATAGGACTAACTGGGAATGTTATATCTTCTATTGCAGAAATATCAGGTAAGGATAAATTAGCTAAAAATACTAAGAAGTATAGTCGTATAGTTGGTAAGGTAGCGTCCAAAACTTCAAAAATAGTAGGAGCAGTAACCGCTGTTCTAATAGATACAACTATTGATGTTACGGTACATACAGCAAAATACATTGCTGAAAATGCGATAAATACAAACGTTAAGATTTATGGAGAATCTGATAAATTTTATGATGAAGATAAATATATAGAGGTTGAATATAAAGTCTTAGAGAAATAAGGATGAATATGTTTAAAAAGAAAAACAAAGAAAATTTAATGTAATATTAAGGTGTAATATTAATTTTCAGAATTGTATAATATTACTTTCCAAATATGTATTTTAGTGATATAATTCATTGAGAGTAAATATGAAACATGGAATATGGCTAAAGAAAATGAGAGCCACACTATCAAGTCTATTAAGTAGTAGATTTAACTAGTGTGGCTTTTTTGTATTTTAAAGTATATCCTAAACCATTTTTCAAAGATTATGCAATAACAAAAAGTATATATTGCTAGGGATGCTTTCACGGCGCTGACAAATTCTAAAATTTATTTTATTTACAGCTGCTAAAAAGTACAAACTCGCGTACGCTCAAACATTTACTTTTTCTCACGCATCTGCAAATAAAGTAAATTAAGAATTACTAAGGCTAGTTCAAATGCATTATGCGCAATATATACTTTTGCTAGCATAATTCATGAAAAAAGAATTATAGTTAATATATTAGTTACCAATTTTGATGGCATGTTACAAAAACCAGAATGACTTTAGATTATTTTATTATCATATGCTGATAAAAATAGTAGAAAGACTATAGTGTATAAATATTATAAATGTAGGTATAGTGTAAGTGGAAACAAATTGTAAATCGTTATTCTAGTTTATTAGTTGATGGTTATTTTTTCAATTATAGGATAATATAAATATATTATGTTATTTTCATAGCTAGATAGTAGATTAAGCTACGAAGTAGATTAATCTACCAAAGTGGATTTTAAATTTAAAAATGAAAGAGGGAAATTTTAGTGAGTGAGGTACAAAAACTTAAAACGAGAGATCAAGTGGATAGTAAGTATAAGTGGAATGTGGAAAAGATATATAAAAATTCGGACCAGTGGGAAAAAGATTTTGAATTACTTAAGTCTAAAGTACCCAATATGCAAAAATTCTCAGGGAAATTAGGCACTCCTGAGGAGTTATTATCATTTTTAGAAAGTAATGTAGAAATTGAAAGACTTTTAGATAAGCTGCTTGTGTATGCGCATTTAAGAGGAGACGAAGATACAGGCAGGGCTGACTTTCAAGTTCTTAAGAGTAAAATTGATTCTTATGGCGCAGAAGTTTCTAGTGCAACTTCATTTTTTATTCCCGAATTATTATCATTACCTGAGAGAGCAGTGGATGAGGCAATAGTTAAGCTACCAAAGCTTAAATTATATGAATTTTATTTACATGATATTATAAGTCAAAAGGAGCATACTCTAAGTGCAGAGGGAGAAAAGATTTTAGCGTCTGTTAGCGATTGTTTAAGTGCACCGGGAAATATATTTAGTATGCTTACAAATGCAGACATGACATTTCCATGTATAAAAGATGAAAAAGGTGATGAGATTGAATTAACTGAAGGTAACTATAGCAATTTTATAAAATCAAAGGATAGAAGAGTAAGAAAAGACGCTTTTGAAACATTATTTTCAACGTACAAAGGATTCAGTAATACTTTAACAGCAGCTTTAACATCTTCTATAAAGAATTTTATATTTAATGCAAAAACAAGAAACTATTCATGTGCACTAGAGAGTTCTTTAGACCCAAATAATATTCCAGTAAAGGTTTATGATAATGTAGTTGATACTATAAATAACAATTTATCGTCTCTTCATAAGTATGTAAGTATTAAGAAAAAGCTTCTAGGGCTTGATGAAATTCATATGTATGATTTATATGTACCGATAGTTGAGGCAGAGGAAAATCATATTGAATATGAAGACGCAGTTAAAATAGCACTCGAGGGCATTAAACCATTAGGAAAGGAATATTTAGATATTTTTAAAGAAGGTATTAATGAGGGATGGGTAGATGTATTCCAAAACAAGGGTAAACGCTCTGGAGCTTATTCTTGGGGCTGCTTTGATAGTATGCCATATGTACTTTTGAATTATAATTATCAATTAAATAATGTATCTACACTCGTACATGAAATGGGACACTCTATTCATTCATATTATTCAAGAAAGACACAACCATATATATATTCAGGGTATGAGTTATTCTGCGCAGAAGTTGCATCTATAACTAATGAATGTTTATTAATAGATTATCAAATTAAAAATGAGAGTGATAAGAAAAAAAAATTATTTCTAATAAATCAACAATTAGAGGGAATAAGAACTACAGTGTTTAGGCAGTGTATGTTTGCAGAGTTCGAAAAAATAACACATGAAAAGATTGAACAAGGGAATCCATTATCTCCAGAGGACCTATGTAAAATTTATCATGATTTAAATGTGAAATATTTTGGACCCGATATGGTAGTAGATTCAGGAATAGATATGGAATGGTCAAGAATTCCTCATTTTTATAATGATTTTTATGTATATCAATATACTACAGGTTTTGCAGCGGCTAATTCTTTCAGTAAAATGATTGTTGAAGAAGGATCAAGTGCTGTAGAAAGATATATAGGATTTTTAAAGAGTGGTGGAAGTGATTATCCAATAAGTATACTTAAAAAGGCAGGAGTAGATATGTCATCACCTAAGCCGCTCAAGGATACTATTAAAAGATTTGATGAATTATTAGGGATGCTTGAGAAAGAAATGTAACAATTGGTAATTATATATTATTATAATTGTGTTTCACTTCGCTATGTAATTCTAAATAAATTTAAATGAATGATACAAAAAAGTTCAAACTCGATAGCACTCAAACATGAACTTTGCTTAATGTATCTTCCATTGAAATTAGTTAATATTTCAGCTCCGCAGGCGATGATTTAATAAAAACAATCTCATTATCTTAAATAAGATAATGGGATTGTTTTTTATTTTAAAATATATAGTTAGCTATTGTAATTATTTACAAATTAATGTAATATATATTTATATGCAATCGTTTGCATTAAAATACACGAGGGGGATATAATGAAAAAATTTAAGAAAATTACAAGTCTTATTATTACATTTTTAATGATCATGACAATTTCGCCTGTTTTTAACAATAAGGCTAAATCAGTTACGTTACCATTACCAGCATCTGATTTGAGTGTAACACTTGCGGGTAGTTTTATAGCTGCAAATGGTATTGGTAAAGATTGGGAACCTACAAATGCACAAACTTTAATGAAAGAGTATAAAAATGGTATTTATGAAATTACTGTAGATTTTAAAGCTGCAGTAGTAGACGGATCTTATAAACTTGCTTTAAATAGAAACTGGGACAAGGCATACGGAGATGTAAAAAGTGCCGATGGTAATAAACATATTAATGTTACTGCACCAGGAAAGGTAATATTTAGATTTAATTCAAAAACAAATGATGTATTTGATTCAATTAATAATCCAGATCAGTTTAAAAAAACTGCATCCCTTGTAGGAACTTTTGCGCAGAGCGGTGGAAAAGATTGGATACCTGCTGATACAACTTATACTTTAGACTACATAGGAGGTGGATTTTACAAAAAGACTTTTAATTTAAAGGCAGGTACCTATGACTACAAGGTAGCTTATAATGGCAACTGGGATAATGGAGAGGTTGTAGATAATGTTAAACTTAGTTTAGTAGCAGATTCTTCTGTAACATTTATATCAAACCCTCTTGAGGGAATATGTACAGATTCAATTGCTAATTCTGAAATATTAGGGTCTGTATCATTAATAGGAACTATACGAGGGCTGGGAGATAACAGTTGGGATACGACTTCTAAGGACTATGATTTTAGTAGTTTATAAGGAGATGGGAAATACATTTATAGTGGATTCTTTTCAAATGATACATTATTACCTGAGAAATATGAATATAAGTGTATTGAAGATTATACATGGACAAGTGGTGGATTACCAGCTGATAATGTTAGTATAGAAATTCCAGTGGGTGGCAAATATGTAGTTTTTGTTGAAGATAGAGCCTCGAGAACGATATTTGATTCCATAAATAATCCAGATAAAATAGCTCAAGCACTAGGACTTCAAGCGCCACCAGAACAACCAGTAGTTGTAAAAAGTCCTGTATTAAATCCGAATGGTACTATGACATTTAATTACCAAGATATAAATGCAAAACAAGTTTATATTACAGGTAATATGACCACCGATAAAAAAGAGATGACACTTGTAGATGCTAAAAATGGAATCTTTACGGTTACTTTAAGAGTAGCTGATGAAGCTAAAGATTATGAATATAACTTTATTGTTGATGGAAAGACGATTAAAGATCCATTAAATATAGCGGCCGTAGGTGAAAGTTCTACTTTTACTATGCAAAAGAATATAGGAAGAAAAGTTGTTCTTGCTGGAACGATACAAGGTATAGATGGAAGTGCAGCTTGGGACCCTGCATCAGATAAGACTAAATTAAATTATGATGGTAATGGTAATTACAGTTTAACATTAAAAGATGTTCCTGCTGGAAATTACGAGTACAAGATTGCAATGGGTTCGTGGGACCCAGAAAATTATGGAGCAAATGGTGAAGCGTTTGGAACCAACATTAGCTTAATAGTACCTATAAAAGAGGATGTAACTTTTTGGTACAACGATGATAGCCATAAAATAGTTGATTCAACTTATTATAAGATAGCTGATATAGATTTGTTAGGTACAGGCATACCAGCTAATACAAAACTTACAGATATTTCACTATCAGGAATCTATAGTGCTAAAATCACTTTGAAAAAAGGTGTTTATTCAAATGTTAAAGCAGTATTAGATGGAAAAGAGTATTCTTTTGGGAAAGTAGAAGTAACAGCTGATACAAAAGATGTAACTTTTAGTTTTGATCCAACAACATTAATGACATTTACTGATGCATCGGATAATACTATAAATCTTAATAGTATATATTTTGACTCAAGAGATATTAAGTACAAATCTCCTTATGGTGCAACGAAAGCAGATACACCGATTACCTTCAATTTAAAAACAGGAAAAGAAATAACATCAGCTAAAATTGTATTAATAACTCCAAACGGTATCAAGTTAATTGATATGACAAAAGGTGATGCATTTGATGTAAACTCTGATAAGTGGACAGGAAATTTTATATCAAATAATATTGGACAATTTAAATATTATTTTGTCGTTTCAAATGGCTCAGATGTAAAAGCTTATGGTGACGATGATGGGTTCTTTGGACCAGGAAAAACTGGGCAAATTGGAACTGTAAAATATTATGACTTAAATATATATGATAAAAACTTTAAAACTCCTGATTGGATGAAGAATTCAGTTGTTTATCAGATATTCCCTGATAGATTTTTTAATGGAGATACTAGTAATGATTATTCACAAGTACTTGCAAGAGGAGCCACTCCTTATGAATTTTATAATGACTGGTATAGTATTCCAGAAGACCCAACACTAGAATTTATTACAAATGTTGATGGATCACAAGTACCTAATCCTAATTATAAAGGTACAAAAGGTGATAATGTTTGGGCAAACGAGATGTATGGTGGAGATATTAAAGGCATTAGGTCCAAACTTGACTATTTACAAGCACTTGGAATAAACACGCTTTATATGACACCTATATCACAATCTATATCTAATCATAGATATGATGCAACAAATTACAAACAATTAGATCCACTTTTAGGGCATATGGATGAATTTGTAAAGTTAGCTAAGGAAGTTCATAAGAGGGGTATGCATTTAATCATAGATGGTGTATTTAACCATGTTTCTGATGATTCTATTTATTTTGATAGATATGGAAAGTACATGGCTAAAAACAAGCCCATTGAAGCTTATCAATATTGGTCAAGAGTTTATGATTTAATGAACTTAAAAAAGGTAAACCAGCAGCAAGCTGAAATACAGGTAACTAAGGATTTGAGATCTCAAGGGATTACAGATTTACATTATAAAGATTGGTTTGTAATAAATAATACTAAGGTTAAGGCGATAACAGGAGACACAGAGCATTATTCTTATGAAGGTTGGTCAGGATATGATTCGATGCCGGTTATCCAAGCTTTAAATGGCTCAGAGTATAACGTAAAATCTTGGGCTAATGAGATAATTGACGGAAAAGATGCTAACAGTAAATTATGGCTAAAGAATGGATCAGATGGCTGGAGATTAGATGTTGCAAATGAAGTTTCTGATGAAACTTGGAGAAACTTTAGAACAGCTGTAAAAGGACAAGGTGATGATGTTATTGTAGGTGAAATATGGACAGACGCGTCTAAATATTTACTTGGTGATATGTATGACTCTGTAATGAATTATAGATTTAGAGATGCTGTTTTAGGGTATGTTGAGAATAAAGACACTGAAAATATGAGCGCTGTACAATCTATGAATCAACTGGAGGCTATGAGAGAGCAATATCCAAAAGAAGCGTTTGAGGCAATGATGAATTTAGTGGATTCACACGATACTCAAAGAATAATCTCAGATTTTGATGGAGCACAAAAAAGTGTTAAGGCAATAGCAGAAGCACCATCACTAGCTGCACTGCAAAAGGTTAGATTAATACCATTAATCCAAATGACGTACCCTGGAGCACCAACCATATACTATGGTGATGAAGCTGCAATGCCAGGAGCCGATGACCCTGATAATAGAAGAGGAATGATTTGGGGAAAAGGAGATAAGTCAACTGTTGAATGGTATGCAAAGCTTACAAATATAAGAAATGCATATCCAGTTTTAAGAACAGGAGATATTGTGCCTATAACTGTTGATGATACAAACAAGGCAGATATAATGGCATATTCTAGAAATGACAAAAATAATCATGCGGTTGTGGCTATTAATAGAAAAAGTACTGATGTTAAAGCTTTAGTTTTGGATTCTAATGCACCTGCAGGAACTAAGCTTACAAATGCTTTGGACCCATCTGCTACCTATGTAGTAGGGAGTGATGGCAAGGTAACCGTCAATATTGCTAAATATTCAGGTGTTATTTTGGTTGCAAGGTATACTTGCGTGGTCGTAAATACTAAAAATCTAAAGGATATTTATGATACAAATTATATTGTGAAACCTTTAGTAAATATTAGTGTTGTCACAAATGCTGTAATAAAAGCTGAGGGTTCAAAAAATCAAATTGATGTTAATGCTGCAATGCTTTTAGTAAAGAATCTTCCAAAATGTGATGTAAAGAATAGTCTAATTGAAAGGTTAAACAAAGTTAAGAGATGTATACGTAGATAAGATAAATTAAAGACACCCGCGAGGGTGTTTTTTTAAATGAATTTCCCCAAAAAAGTAATCACTTTTTTCTATTACAATGTCTTTTATATAACTTTGCGAATTGCTCCCTTTAAAGTACACATATTAAATAATACAAAATTTATCTTCTTAAATCAAATTAGTATAAGTATTTTTCAATAATAATGCACCTTTTTTAGTATAATTTATTCCTCACATGTGAATATGTAAATCGTCTAAAGCCGACCGCCCTAATTTATTTAACACATACTGAAGTATTTTAGAAAAATCATCATAACCGTTTAAACTACCATTTCCTCTTGCATGTATATGAGCGAAATCAATGCATAACTTACAGTATATTTAAATTGGTTAAAAATGAAATGATTCCATATCAATGGAGTGTGCTTAATGATGAGGCTATCCAACGTAATAAACCCCTCAGAAATTCTTCTCTGAAGGGTTTATCTTTTGTCTCTTCAATTCTATTTTGAGACATCCACTATGGGATAAAATGAGATTAAAGTGGGATCTAATTAATTGAATCAGTCAAATCAGCTATAGGTTTACCAAAGTTAGGAGTTCCATCATCATTCCAATTTAGCTTCTGGGCTCTTGCGTGTCGATTAGGATCATCAAGAGAATTACCGGCTATTTCTTTATAATTTCTAGCATGATAAATCATAATATCTGATTTATTATCTTCCGAAACAGTGAAACTATTATGACCTGGCCCATACTGATTATTTTCATGATTTGTGCTAAACACTGGGGTAGGTGATTTACTCCAAGATAGTGGATTTAACAAGTCACTTGCGTCGCCTGCAGTTAAAAGACCCATACAATAATTATAATCCGTAGCACTTGCTGAATAACTAATAAATATCTTTCCGTTTCTCTTAAGTACTGCTGGACCTTCGTTTACAGAAAAACCTATACACTCCCATGGATATTCTGGTTTCGAAATCATTACTTGTTTACCACTAATAGTCCAGGGGTTTTTTAATTTTGCAATATACAAATTAGAGTTTCCATTTATGTTAGGGTCCTTTTGAGGCCAAACAAGATACCTTATTCCTTTATGTTGAAAAGTTGTAGCATCTAAAGCAAATGATTCGAAATTAGTCTTAAGTTGACCTTTTTCTAACCAATGTTCTTCTAATGGGTTAGATGATGAGTTTTCAAGTACATAAATTCTATGATCAAACATACCCTCTTTAAGATCATTTACTTTTGATGCAGCAAAATATATATACCATTTGTCATTTATAAAGTGTATTTCTGGTGCCCAAATATATGCGCTCATTTCTCCAACCACATGTTTGCTCCAAACTACAATAGGCAAGGTTGAACCTAATTCATTAAGGCTCTTAGCTCTTCTTATTTCGATTCTGTCATACTCTGGAACTGATGCAGTAAAATAGTAATATCCATCAGAGTGCTTATATACAAATGGATCGGCAGCTTGTCTTACAATTGGATTTTTATATTCTTGACTTATTGACATAATATTCACCCCGAATTAAACTATATTTATTTAACCTTTTACTCCACCAGCAGTTAATCCTTCAATAAAAGAATCTTGATAGAGTAAGAATATGATTATAATTGGTAATACTGATAACACAGATCCAGATAATACAGCACTATAATTATTGCCATAAGGTGTTAATAATGACATTAAGCCTACAGGAATTGTAAACATATCATCTGTTCTCATTTGAATTAAAGGCCATATAAAACCATTCCAACTTGTCAATGCTGATAATATTGTCATGGCACCAAAAGCGGGTTTCATTAAAGGCATCATTATTTTGAAGAATATTCCATATTCAGTACATCCATCAATTCTAGCAGCATCCATAAAGTCTTTTGGTATTCCCGAGGCAAACTGCCTAAAAAAGAATATTGAAGATGCTGATACTATGAAAGGTAGTATTATTCCACTATATGTGTTAATAATATGGAGCGTAACTGTTAATTTATATAATGGAAGTATCAAAATTTCAACTGGAATCATCATCATAAACAATACTAATACAAATATTGCATTTTTAAATTTAAAATCATACATTGCTATTCCATAACCTACCATAGAAGAAAATAGTAATGAAAATACTGTGCTTATTAGAGTAATTAGTACACTGTTTTTAAACCATTTTAGAAATAGAATACTTGGATCAGTAAATAAAGGAATATAATTTTGTATATTCATAATATTAAAGTCTAATTTCAAATTTAAGCCATAACGAAATAATTCTGTAGCAGGTTTAAGTGAAGCGAGTACCATTGCATAGAAAGGAAGTAGTGCAAAAACAGCTATAATGATAAAAAGAATAACCATTAAAAATCCTTTATGAGAGTATTTTATTTTAGATTTTATTTTTATATTTTTGGGCTTTGTCATGATTACATTTTCAGTTTTTGACATTATTATGCGTCCTCCTTTTTAAACATTCCAAAGAATTTTAGCTGGAATAAATTCAAAGTTATTACAATAAGAAGTAATACTAATCCAGTAGCAGAAGCAAAGCCTAAATTGCCATTTTCAAAACCTTGCTGATACAAGTAACCTACAATTGTTAATCCAGAATCATTTTGTGAATGATTCGACCAAAAAACAAAACTTTCAGTAAACATTGATAATCCGCCATATATACTTATTGTTAAAACATAAATAATTATTGGTTTTAAAAGAGGAATCGTTACATATCTAAATTTATTAAAAACACTTGCACCATCAATATCAGCTGATTCATATAGCTCAGTTGGTATGTTTTGTAAACCAGATAAAAAATATATAATATTTATACCAGTCCAACGCCACATTGCGAGTAATACTAATAAAGGCATTGCAGTATTTTCATTACGTAGCCATTCAACTGGACTTATACCAAATACACCTAACAATGTATTTAGTGGTGCACCTGGAGTTTCTCCAAAGATCAATCTAAAAACAATACCCGCAACAACAACTGATGTTATAGCTGGCATGAAAAGGGTAGCTCTAAAAAATTTTTTAGCTACTAATGCTTTTGAATTTAGAAACACAGCTAAAACTATAGGAATTGGTATTAAAAGTAATAAAGTCCAAAAACAATACCGTACACTATTCCAAATAGCTGTATAAAAATGAACATTAAGTAAATCTTTATAGTTTTTTAGACCAATAAATTTATTTTGACCAACACCAGCAACATCTTGAAAACTCATAATACAAGTGCTTATTATCGGATAAAAAAAGAATATGAAAAATGAAAGAATAAAAGGTAGTACAAAAACATATGGAGCATACTTTGAAGAATAAAAAAATTTATTAACAAGCGTATTTTGTTTTTTTTCCAATTAGATTTCCTCCAATTTAAAGATTAGGAGATGTAAATCACATAAATAATTACATCCCCCAATAATTTATAGTTAATTAATTTTATTTGCTTGTACCTTTATTAATTTTTACGTAACTCATCTGCTGCTGATTTCAATGCATCTTGAGGAGTAGCTGAATTTTGTTTTAATACCTTAAATAATACCTTACTATCTAATAAGGTTCCTGCATTAGGGCTTTTTTCAATACTTACTGGAGTTGCGATTGAATCTTTTAATGGTAAAAGAATTTTAAAGGCATCTTTACCATTTGAAAAATATTGTGTAAACTTGGTATCGCCAATATTTGAACTTATTTTCGTCCATGAATCCCATCTAGGTGGATCAAAACCTTCTAGATTCCAAATGTTCTCACTAGCTTTTTCAGTTCCTTTTGCAAAGAACAAAAATTTATTTGCAAGTTCAACATTTTTACCTTGAATTGGTACTGCTGTTCCTGTTCCCCCTAAACCAACAGATAAATTTTTGTTACCAGTTGCGAAAACAGGGGGTGCTTGGATTGCTATTTTACCTTTTAAATCAGGCATATTAGCAAGTAACCTGCTTGTATACCAGAATGGCATTATAACTGAAGCAGCGCCACCTTTGTTAAAAGCTCCATAGCCTTCTTCTGTATCGGGCTGTCCACCGGGAGAGATGGCAGCAATTTTATCTGTAAATATCATATTATGAAGTAATTGTAGTGAGTTTACGGCTATAGTATTATCCAAAGTTACGTTTCCACTTTTATCAAAGAGGTCTGAACCTTGTTGTCCGATCATTAAGCTAAACTCCCAATTTGCAGTTTGCGAAAAATAGCCCATATATGTTCCTGTTTTTGCTTTTACAATTTTACCTGCTGCTATATAGTCATCCCAAGTTTTAATTTTTGTATAATCAACACCTGCCTTTTTAAAAATCTCTTTGTTATAGAAGGCAACCGTAGTTCCTACATGTGTAGGTAATCCATATACTTTTCCATTTTTACTATATAAATCTAAACGTGATTGCACAAAATTAGCTTTCTCAGGAGCCACAAGAGAAGTTAAATCTGCTAGTACTGGTGTTCCTTTTGTAAAGTTCGGAAACTGACCAACCTCAATATCAGCAATATCTGGCGCTCCAACTCCTGATTTAACGGCAACTAATAATTTGTTATGCATATCTGTATAAGGATAAGTAGTTACTTTTAATTCTATAGGTTGATCGGGATGTGCTTTATTCCAACTCTTAGCGGCATCATTATATAAAGTAGAATGTAGACCAATAAATGTCCATAGATTTAATTTTGTTACTTCTCCTGATTTAGTACTTGATTGTCCACTTGTTGCAGTTTTACTACCACAACCACCTAAAATCATGGTAGCTGTTAACATAGAAATAAGCATAAAACTAAGACCTTTTTTCATAGAATCCCCCTTCTAAATTTAATAATTATATTGTTTTATTAAATTATTCTATTTCCTCCTTTAAAAAGAATAATTTTATATTGAAATGCTAAGCAAATAGTACAGCATTACAATTTCATTAGGAACAATTAGAAAACGTTATCAATTAACAAATTAAAATATTATATATTACTAAATAAAGAATAATATATATTAATAGGTTTAGGTTTATATTAATTGGTTTATAATAATATTATGGTATTATTTACTTAAAAAGTCAACAAAATTTTAAAACTTTAGTTAATTATTTCATGCTTATGTAAAACAAACATTTTACTTTTTAATATAAATAGAATTTTATTTATATGGATTTTGTTATTAAAAGGAATCTATTTATCCTTATCCTCAAAATAAAAATGGGCTTGAAGTTTTACTTCAAGCCCATTTTACTAGTTATTATTTTTCATCTATTAGTTTTTGTTCATATACAATTCTTATATTTATTCCTTGATTATAATTGCCAAAATTTTTGCCAAATATAGTTAAGCCACCCTTATGCTTAGCATCTTCTGGAATAGATAATTCTAATAATAAATCACTTTTATAATTTAAATCAATATCATTTAAATCGATATCAGAGATTTTAAGCCCGTCAATAAAAGTTCCAAATTTATTAATGGATAATAACTTGAGTAAACCATATTGATTCCAATTTGAGAACCACCAGTTAGGTGTTAAAATTCCTTTTGTGTCAGCATAGTCTCCAGGACTTGTCCAACTGCCCAAATAAATTCCGTTTAGACTAAAGTGAATATCGGAGGGCCATAAACTGCAATTACCAGGTGCCTCCGAACTTATTTCCATAGAGATTTGAATTTCAGAAAATACTTGAGCGGGTTTTAAATAATTAGGTATTCTATATTGTATTGTACCTTTTGAAAACCATAAAATATCAGCGTTTATCCTATCAGGGTCGGCAAAATAACTAGGGTTATCCACCTCGCCTATCAATTTATCTTTTGTAGCTATTCCACAAGTTGGGTGTACTTCATAAAAAGAATATTGTCCAATTCCAATTTCCAATTCATATGAGTTATCAATATTTTGTTTACCAATATCTATAATAAATTTATCCTCATGTAAATAACAAATTTTCTGAATACCATGTTTAGCAGTTAAAATATTAATTTTAATAATTCCACATTCTTCTAATTTTCTGATATGCATAGTAATTGCTCCATTTGAAAGCTTCAATTTTTTTGCTATGTCATTCATGTTAAGCTGTTTATATTCTGATAAAAGATTAAGAATTTGAATTCTTACATCTGAACTAAGCGCTTTAAATATTGGCAAACTTTCTTCAAGGTTTTTAATATGTATCATTATTTGGGTCTCCTTTATGAATATATTCAATACATGTATTATATAATATATGTATTGAATATCATACAATTATTTTATGTATTATTAAAACAAAGGAACCATTTAAATATCGAAATTAATTATCATTTTTGTTTGTGTTTATTAAATCTAAAAACATTGTTAGATTCGTTGAGTGATATATTAGATGGTTTTTAAGGCTATTTTAAGAAATTATATATGGAAAATCTGATTGACGTATTAGTTAAGAATACACCTACAATTATAACATAATGGGTATATTATAAAAGGTAAAGAAATTAAAAGACATGATTTAAAAGTTAGATGAAGGTAGAGAAATAATTGAACATCTTGAAAATTGTAGTGGATCATTTAACATTTAAGGGCATACTATTTTTATTATGGTATATAGCTTTAAATTTATGTTATTGACATAAAGGTTAGGGGAAAGTATAATATTAAAGTTGGTACTGATACTGATTTTCTTTATCAATTGATTATATATGGAAAGGATGGAAAATATGTTTAATGTGTTTATTATTACCTTACGTGAAGGGGTCGAAATCGCGATTGTTCTCGCTATTATTATGTCGTATCTTAAACAATTAGGACAGACTAAGGAAACAGGAAAAGTATGGCTTGGAGCAGGAGTTGCTGCATTAATAAGTGTACTTGCAGCACTTGGAATTTTCTTTGTATTAGGAGTAACGGAAATCGGAGGATTTCAAATAATCTTAGAAGGAGCCCTTAAGATTATTGCAGTCTTTATGCTAACATGGATGACCATTTGGATGAAGAAGCAAGGTGGTAACATCAGTGGAGGATTAAAGAGGCAGATACAGGTTGCAATAAGTCATGGTTCAACCTGGGCTCTAGCTTCTCTAGCTTTTGTTTCCGTGCTAAGAGAAGGAATCGAGACTGTGCTTTTTATTGTGGGTTCAGCACAAGAAACATCAGCTATTGCAACTGTAAGTGGCACTATATTAGGATTTGGTGTGGCAGCTATTCTAGGATATATACTTTACAAAGGAACTCATAATCTTCCACTTAAATCATTCTTTAATGCAATGAGTATACTTCTTATTTTTATGGCAGCAGGACTTTTATCTGGAGGAATCCATGAATTTCAAGAACTACACATGATTCCAGAAGTAATAGAACATGTGTGGAGTACAAAGGCAATCTTAGATCAAAAATCCACAGTAGGAGGAATGCTAAAAGCTATTTTTGGTTATGCAGATAGTCCTAACTTAGTTCAAGTGATTGTATATTGGTTGTATTTAATAGGTGCATTTTATGCTTACTTTAAGCCAAGTAAACTCAAAAACGATTAAGACATACATAAAATTTTTATTAGCATACAACACAATTTTAAAATTGTGTTGTATGCTTTTTATAAACTGTTTATAATCCTTTGGTTAGTTTTGTAAATAATATCTTTTGGATATCCCATAAATTCAAGCACCTTTATAGCGTTTCTAGTATATAAGTTATAATTATAGCTATAAATATACTTCCTATAAATAAATTATTATATTTTTTCCCATTCTTTATTCGCAATTCCCCCAAAATTTTTTTGAATTGTATAAATTGTTATTAATTTTAAGAATTAAATTTGATCAAGAAATCTTCATCTTATATCAAATACTATTAAGAATAAATATCAGAAAGTTCCACTCGAACAGTTTCATCGCTACTGCTAACTTTACAATTATATAATGTATTTTCTTTAAGTACGTTCTTAGCCGGAAGCGTAATTATAAACTTACTTCCCTTCCCAAATTTGCTTTTAACATGTATGCTACCACCATGTAATTCTACAATTGACTTAACTAAATTTAATCCAAGTCCTGTACCCTCGGTATTTCTTGAAAGGGATTTATCTACCTGTTTAAATCTATCAAATATTTTATCCAAATCCTTTTCTTTAATGCCAATTCCATTATCATTAACTGATATTTCAACAAATTCATTCTTATCTTTAATAGCTACAAATATTTCATCGCCTACATCTGAAAATTTTATGGCATTGGATATAAGATTTAATACTATTCTTACGATTCCTTCCGGATCACAAGCAATAATTTTTTCTTCTATATCTGTATCAAAACTAATGTTTAAGCCTTTAATGTCAATGGAACTAGTAACAGACATTACTACATCTTCGACTACTTCTACTATATTGTTATTTGATAGGTTTAATTTAAAGAATCCCGCTTGAATTTTTGATGAATCAACTATATCATTTATGAGTTTAGATAACCTATAGGAATTTAATTTCATTGAATCTAGGTATCTAATAATTGATTCTTTTTTTTGCTCTAACGAATTATTGTTGCAATACATTTGAAATAATTGTATACCTGAGAAAATTACATTTAATGGTGTTTTGAGCTCGTGTGAAATATTTGCAGTAAATTCTTCTTGAGCCTTATTAGCAGTTATTAACGCTTCATTAGTAATAATTAATTCGGCTGCTATTTTGCTTTTCTCTTCATTTTGAAAAGTAAGTTCTTTATTAACAATGATTAATTCAGCTGCCATATCTGCTTTCTCTGCGCTTTGAAGGGCAAGTTCTTTAATAGTAACAAGTAACTCAGCCGTCATATCTGCTTTTTCTTCACTTTGAAAGGCAAGCTTTTTATTAGCAGTTACAAGCTCAGCAGCTCTGTCTGCTTTCTCTGCGCCTTGAAAAGCAAGCTCTTTAATAGCAATGAGTAACTCAGCAGCTCTATCTGCTTTCTCTGCGCTTTGAAAAACAAGCTCTTTATTAGCAATGACAAGCTCAGCAGCCCTGTCAGCTTTCTCTTCGCTTTGAAAAGCAAGTTCTTTATTAGCAATGACAAGTTCAGCAGCCCTGTCGGCTTTTTCTGAGCATTGAAAAGCAAGTTCTTTATTAGCAATAACAAGCTCGGCAGCTCTATCAGCTTTCTCTCCATTTTGAAAAGCGAGCTTTTTATTAGCAATGAGTAATTCATCAGATTTATCTACTATCTCTCTATTTTTAGTAAGGCTTGTCTCCATTTGTGTTGTTATCTGTTTGTAAAAATTATCTTTCATAGCATATCACCTTTCATTTTATTCTTTTATTGATATAATCCAGTTTAAGTGATGTTATAACTTACATATTATTACAAATAAATATTATTACCATCTCATTCTAACACAATATATTACATTTTAGTATATTTTTGATTTATTTTTATAAACTCTTGGTTAGATTAAAGATTAAAGTTTCAAATATAAAAATTTTTTTAGTATAACAAAATATATTATAAAATAACTTCTTAAGTAAATAGTATCTAATGGTATAATATTTGTAAATAATATGTGACATAACCATTAATAAAATTAATGGAAAAATGGTTTAGAAATAATAGAAGTATATAATTAATTTATAAAAAATCCACAAGATTGGCGGGCAAATATTATGAAAAAAGTATTTTCACCGGGGTGTGCTTTAACAATTTACAAACCAGCGTTAGGGAAAAAGGTACTGAATTTTTTTAAAGATAATTTAGTAGATGTAGAAGAATATCTGATTTGCTGTAGGCATAAACCCAATTTGGATAGTGGGACGCAAATAATAAATGTATGCGCAGGTTGTGATAGACGTTATAGGGAACCTTATGAAGGAATAACAACAATATCACTTTGGGAGGTATTAGCTGCGGTAAAAGATTTCCCATTCCCAGATTATAAAGGAAAAAAATGACCATACTTGATGCATGTCCTACTAGAAATCAGGAAAGAATACATAATGCAGTAAGGATGCTACTTAAAAAAATGAACATTACTTTGGTAGAACCAAAAAAAACGAAAACAAAGGGTATTTGTTGTGGAGATAGTTTTTATGGTATTTTTCCGGTGAAGCAAGTTAAGGAACATATGAAAAAACGAGCTCATGAGATGCCTGCTAGCGATGTTGTTGTTTATTGTGTTTCTTGTTCTAAATCAATGTATATAGGTGGTAAAAAGCCACGATATTTAGTAGACCTTTTATTTGGAGAGGATACAGATCGGGGTACTTTTGAGCCAGATGATTGGCATGGTAAGCTCAATAATTTTATAAATGATCATTAAATATTACAAAGAAAAAACGTCACAAGACATTATTGATTGCAACGTTTAATAAGAAAGTTATTAGTAAAAAAATCACAAATGAATATCGGAAAGCTCCACTTTTACGTTTTCATTTTTACTTGATATTTTGTTACTATGTACCGCATTTTTATTAGGTACAATTCGGCAGGGAAGATTAACTATAAACTTACTTCCTGTGACAACTTCACTTTGGGCGTAGATGAATCCAGAATGTAGTTCTACAATTGACTTAACCAAGCTAAGACCTATACCTGTTCCTTCTGTATTTCTTGATAGTGATTTATCTACCTGTTTAAATCTATCAAATATTGTTTCCAAGTTCTTCTGTTCAATACCAATGCCATTGTCCTTTACTGATATTTTAACAAATTCATCCTTAGTGTTAACATCAATAAATATTTCATCACCTTTATCTGAAAATTTTATCGCATTGGATATAAGATTTAATACTACTCTTTCTATTTTCTCTGAATCGCAAGCAATAATTTTTTCTTCTGTATCTGTATCAAAAATAATATTTAGACCTTTACTATCAGTAAAATTAGTTACCGACATAACTATATCTTCTACAATTTCTACTATATTGTTATTTGATAAGTGTAGTTCAAAAAAACCTGTTTCAATTTTTGATGAATCAACTATGTTATTAATAAGTTTAGATAATCTATAGCAATTTTGATTCATTGAATTAATATGTTTAACAATTGACTCTTTCATTTTGTCTAATGAACAACTATTGCAGTACATGTTAAATAACTGCACCGTAGCAGACAGAACATTTAGAGGAGTTTTAAGCTCGTGGGATATATTAACTATAAATTCTTCCTGTGCTTGCATTGCTTTTCCCATAGTTTCCAATTGTTTCTTTTGTTCCACTTCAGATTTCTTTAATTTTTTAATCTCAATATTTTGTTTTTCAATAATAGTTCCAGCTGATACAAATTTTTCTACCATCCTATCATTATAAGTACATACCACGATCCAGCCTCCATTATATATGTATATACTACAGTAGGGTTTCTGTTATAGAATTAACAATCAAAAATAATCTATCATAGTACCATTACTACATTTTACCATAAAACTCTTTATTTATATATGGCTTAAACCTAATTATGAAGATATATTTAACATAATTAAAATTAAGATATGAATTATATAAAATACCAATTAAAGTATTGTTGTTAAAGTTTTTTTAAAAATACATATATACTTTAACAATGTTAAAGTATATAATAATATTGTTAATAAATATATTTAATATTTTTAAAATAAAGTTAAGGCGTGATGTTTAAATGTCAATAGATATAATGCCAGATTGGTTAGCGACTTTAGACGATGAGGATATAAGTTTTATTAAAAAATTTATAAAAACGTCGGGATCGTTAAAAGAAATTGCAAGTATTTATGAGGTAACTTATCCTACGGTAAGACTTAGATTAGACCGTTTAATTCAAAAAATACAAATATCAGAGGATACAACAAATGAGCCATATATTTCACTTATAAAGAAATTGGCAATTAACGAAAAGTTAGATTTTGATACCGCTAAGATTTTAATTTTAGAATACAAAAAAACAAAAAAGGAGAATTAATAAAATGCCTATAGTAGTTCCAATTCTTTTATTAGTAATTATTATGCTACAAATATTTTTATCTAAAAATGAAAATAAGCGTCTTGGTTTAATATTACCAGCAATAAATGTTATTATTTCTGTAATGGTACTTATCTTAACTGTTTATTTTGTGAATCAAACCATTCCTCAAATTATTATACAAGTTATTATGTTATTTTTATTATTTAATATTTCAACAGCTATTTTATTAGCTATATATTTTGCTTGTCGTAAAAAGGTAAAAAAGAAAAATGAAATAGATAAAATGAACATCCAAGATTTGAACTAAGAATTTCGCTAGAGCTTGTTATGTTTGTCACTTGTCATGTGGGTGGCACTTGTTTTTGCTCTTTGACTTTATTTTTGTTTTTTAATGTACCAATATACAGGCAATCCAATTAATGTTATACCAATTCCTATAAGTGCTTTTAAAGTATCAGTTAAAAGTGTGCTAAATAGGATGTATAGTCCTCCGATAATACCTATTAATGGTACTATTGGGTAAAATGGTACTTTATAAGGTCTAGCTAATTCTTTATGTTTTGTTCTCAATATAAAGATACCAGCTACTGCCATTGTGAAGAAAATCCATAAAACAAAGACAACAAGATCAGTTAAGGTGTTAAATGAACCGCTAAATATATATATACAAATAAGTACAACCTCTAAGATATATGCATTTAATGGAGTTTGGTATTTTTGATTAACTTTTACGAGAAGCTTACTATAAGGTAAAAGTTTATCTTGGCCCATAGCAAAAGGAATTCTAACTCCTGTCATTAGGTAACCATTTAGTGCTCCAAAGATTGAAATAAATATACCAGCAGATATAAATAGTGAACCAGATTTTCCAAGTAAAACGGAGGCAACATCTGATGCTACTGTACTCGAACTTATAACAGCGGCCATAGGAATTACGTTTATAATTGCTAAATTAAATAAAACATATACTATTATAGTAATTGTTAAACCTACAATTATGGATCTTGGTATATCTTTTTTAGGGTTTTTAAGTTCTCCACCCATATTGCTTACACTAACCCATCCATCATATGCCCAAAGTGTTCCAAGAACAGCTGCTCCAAACCCAGCACCAGCTCCAGTTGATCCTGTTGGCATTGAAAAACTATGAGCAGTTCCTTTTATAAGGCCTAAAGCGATAATAATAAAGATTGGAATTAGTTTTGCGATAGTTGCAATAAACTGGATTTTACTCGCAAGTTTTGTTGATAATATATTTGCAGTTGTAATAATTAAAAGCATTAATATCGCAAACAATTTTTGCTGTATTCCACTCATTGGCACAAAATTAGTAGCTTGAGTAGCTAAAACTATTGCGAGAGCTGCAACGGATCCAGGTACATAAATAACTGTTTGTACCCAACCAAATAAGAATGCACATTTTTCACCATAAAGTTCTTTAAGATATACAAATACACCTCCAGTTTTTGGAATAGCAGCTGCTATTTCAGCAATAGTAAGGCTTGAGGCTATAGTTATAACTCCACCTGCTACCCAAGCAAGTATCCCTATCATTGGGGAACCAGCATTTCTAAAGACGATTGAAGGTTTAAAGAAAATACCTGAACCTATAACCATACCTATAACTACTGTAATGGCTTCTAGAAAACCGATTTCTCTCCTCAGTGTTTTGGGAAGATTAATAGGGTTCTTAAAATTTTGTGATGGTTTCAAATTAAATCATCCTTTCTTGTTTATTATTAGAGTGGTAGAAGGTTTTTATCTATTTTGGGATAATAATTATACCAAAATAGATAAAAAATTGCAAGAAGTGTGAATATTAATTCATACTTGCCCATATATATCTATTGTTATAAGATGTATATATGTAAATTATAAAATTATTATGTATTATAGTGAATAATTGGAGGAATGAAAATGAGAGTGTTATTGACAAACGATGATGGTATAAATGCAAAAGGAATATATGCCTTAGCTAAAGAACTTGAAAAAAATCATGAAGTAATTATCGTAGCACCGGATAAAGAGAGAAGTGCGTGTGGACATTCAATAACACTTACAAGACCACTTTGTGTTAAAGAAACTAAGCTTAAAGGAATAAAAGCGAAGGCTTTCAGTGTAGATGGAACTCCAGCTGATTGTGTAAAAATTGCAATTAATAAGCTTGTAGATGAGAAAATAGATATGGTAGTATCAGGTATTAATAGGGGGTTTAATTTAGGGACAGATGTTTTATATTCTGGAACGGTGTCAGCTGCAATTGAAGCAACAATATATAAAATACCAGCAATGGCGGTTTCTGTTGAGTTTGACCGTAATACTGAAAACTATGATTTAGCTGCTAAATATGCAGGAGTTATACTGCTTAAGGCTATTGAAAACAAAATTAACAATGATATTGTATTAAATGTAAATATCCCAATGCTTGCGGAAAATGAAATAAAAGGAATTAAGGTATGCAAAATCGGCAGTAGATTGTATAATAACAAATATGTAGAATCTATCGGGGAAAATAATGAAACTCAGTATCAAATTAAGGGCACAGCAAAAGATATTCATGAGGAAGATTCTGATACAATATATTTTAAAGAGGGATATGTTACTGTTACGCCACTTCATTATGATCTAACTAATTTTGAAATATTAAAGGATGTAGGTAAATGGTTTTAACGATCCATAAGAGGATATAGACATGTTTTTACACGAAAAAAAGAATATATTACGTATAATGCATTGAAGCAAGCTTTAGAACTTCTTATTTTATTTTTAATTAAGATGCGTTAAAAAAACATATGTTTGAGCATAGCGAGTTTATGTTTTTAGCAAATTAAGTAAAAATAAAATTAGTAGTTCTTAGCGAAGATGAATGCAATACTAGTAATATATTCTTTTTTATTTATTTTTTTAATTTATCTAATAACTCGTCTACAGTTATACTAGACAAGTTTATCTCATCTAATGGTAATTCCTTTTCGATTGCAGATTTAAGAAGTGGTGACCTTCTAGCATCACCTATTACAATTGCACCAATAATTTTATTGCTTTTTATAAATATCTTTTTATAACCTACTCCATTAATGTCTTCATATAACAATACTTTCGTAGATGGTGATTCTTCTATGCATCCCATAGAAAATAATGAAATGCCGAATGCGTTTAGCATTGTTACTGGAGTAATTTTTTCATATATAGCATCGTGCCCAGAAATATTGTAGCCTGCAACTTTTCCTTGTGACATAGCGATATTCCATAGTCCGATAACTTGATTTTCAAACTCTGCGATATCGCCTGCGGCATAAATATCTTTTATATTAGTTTCCATTTTATTGTTTACGAGTATTCCTCTTTCTTTTTTAATATCAGTATTTAAAATTAAATCCATATTAGGCTTAATACCTGTTGAGTGAATAACTATATCACACTTTAGCTCTACATCATCATTTGTAAGAATTCCTTCTACTTTATTATCAGTGCCTATTATTTTATTTACGCCAGTATTCGTTAGTATTTGTATTCCACAATCTTGTATTTTACTTTTTAATATTTCTGATGCTTTATCATCTAACTGGCGAGGCATAAGCCTTGGACATAATTCAATAATTGTAACTTTAATATTATGCTGATGTAATATGAAGGCCATTTCAAGACCAAGTATTCCACCACCAAGAACTATTACGTTAGCGCCATCATTAAGATTCTCTTTAATATTTAAAGCGTCATTAAGACCTCGAAGCGTGTATACTCCATTCATATTTATACCATCAATGGGGGGGACGTTATTACTTGCACCGTTTGCAAGTAACAATTTATCATAACTAAGTTTACTGCCATCAAATAAGGACACTTCATGCGAAGTTGAATCTATGCTTACCACTTTAGTATTAATTAATATTTTTACGTTATTTTGTTCATACCATTCTTTTTTTTGAATAAGTATGTTATTTTCCTCGAGGTTGTTGAACAGGCTTTTGGATAACTTTATTCTGGTATATGGATAAAAATTTTCTTCTCCAATTAAATATATCTCTGAATCTAAATCTATTTCTCGAATTGATTTAATTGCTGTTATTGCTGTAATGCCACTACCTACGATTATAATTTTTTTAGCCATCGATATCACCCATTTCATTTAAGATTTATTTTTTTGTTTTATCTACATGGTACATAAAATATTTTCATTATTTATGGGACATTCCCATTTATTGAGTATCTTAATGTTATCTTACACTTCATTTATGATAATATGCAAGAAAATAATTGATATTCATAGAGTAATTATTTAAAATATATTTTAAAGTTATAACTTTTTGATATAATTAGCCTAAAGAAATTTTAAAACAATTATCAAATATAAAATTTATGTTTGGTAGAGAGGGTGAATTATATGAATATAAAAGATAAACCACTGATTTTTGATGGCGCTATGGGTACGTATTATGCAAGCATTAAAGAAAATCCATTATCCAAATGTGAGCTTGCAAATATTTATGATAGAAATACCATATTAAATATACATAAGGAATATATAGATGCAGGTTGCAAGGCTATTAAAACAAATACATTTGGTGCAAATAGAATTAGTCTTGAAAGTGATTTTAATAGAGTAAAAGATGTGATAACAAGTGGATATGAAATAGCAATGGAAGCAACAAAGGACACTGATGTTTTAGTTTTTGCGGATATTGGACCAATTCCATTTTTAGAGACTCTTAATTTATGGGAGGCTTACAAAGAAATAGTAGATTTGTTTTTAGAACTTGGGTTAACTCATTTTATATTCGAAACTTTTAGTAGTGACGAATATTTGCCACAAATTTCTAAGTATATTAAGGAAAAAAATTCAAAGGCATATATTTTGATGGAACTTGCTGTTTCACCTGAAGGGTTTACAAGGCTTGGTATATCAGGTGAAAAATTTATAGAGCAGGTTTCTCATATATCAAGTATAGATGCTTGTGGATTTAACTGCTTTTCAGGTCCAAATCATTTACTTAAATATATTAAAACTCTTAATATAGAAAATAAAATAATTTCCGTTATGCCAAATTCCGGGTATCCCACAGTAATAAATAATCGTACATTTTTTAATAATACCAAAGAATATTTTGCAAGGCAAATGCTTGAAATAGTAAAACAAGGTGTCTCTATAATAGGGGGATGTTGTGGTACAACCCCAGAATTTATAAGAGAAACTGTAATAAATATAGAAGGTTTATCTCCACATGAAATTATTCCAAGGATAAAGAAAGAAAAAATTCAGTCTGAAAAAATAATTGTTAAAAATTCACTGCTTGAAAAGATTAGGCTTGGTAAAAAGATTATTGCGGTAGAACTTGATCCCCCAATGGATACAGGCATAGATTCCTTTATGAATAGTGCTAAAAGTCTTAAAGAGCAAGGGGTTGATGCAATAACTATTGCAGATTGCCCGGTTGCAAGAGTTAGGGTAGATAGTAGTTTACTTGCTTGTAAGTTAAAGAGAGAACTTAATATTACAACTATTCCTCATATGACTTGTCGTGACAGAAACATTAATGCAACAAAAGCTTTGCTTTTAGGTTTAAGCATTGAGGGAGTAAATAATGTTTTAGTGGTAACTGGGGACCCGGTGCCTACAGCTGAGCGTGATGAGGTTAAGGCAATGTTTAGTTTCAATTCTGCAATACTTGCAAATTATATTACTAATTTAAATGATACAACATTCTCATCACCTTTTAATATTTGTGGTGCATTAAATGTAAATGCTATTAACTTTCCTAGCCAACTAGCACATGCAAAAAAGAAAATAGAAAATGGTGTAACTATGTTTTTAACACAACCAATTTTATCAAAACAAGCTGTAGAGAACTTAAAACAAGCGCACAGTGAGTTACCTGCTAAAATTTTAGGTGGGATTATTCCAATTGTAAGTCACAGAAACGCTTGTTTTATGAATAATGAAATTTCAGGAATAAGTGTTTCCGAGGAAATAACAGAGCTATATAAGGATATTTCAAAAGAAGAAGCTACCATTCTTGCAATTAAAATATCTACAGATATTGCGATAGAAATTTATAATTATGTAGATGGGTATTATCTTATTACTCCTTTTAAAAGAATTGATATAATTTCTGAAATTATTAAGAATATAAGTACTATAGAAAATCACTAGATTGAATAATTTAGTGGATTTAAAACTCACAGCATGAATAAAAACATGATGTGAGTTTTTATTTTTTGAATATATAATTTAATATTTATTAAGTGTCCCCCTCGTATAATGTAGTTGTAAGCATTGATAATAATTCAGTCATACTAACCA
>ERZ1463037.26-NODE-26-length-26759-cov-12.953790_pt1 | contig 26759 bp, 21 predicted proteins | sample MGYA00564484_ERZ1463037 | MGnify/ENA primary metagenome ERZ1463037 (study PRJEB39244, sample SAMEA3635151) | Helicobacter pylori | study: EMG produced TPA metagenomics assembly of PRJEB11511 data set (Assembly of a 5300-year-old Helicobacter pylori... | reverse complement strand
ATGCTAAAGAAAGATTAGCAGGATACCAAAAACTTGCTAGTGAAAAATAGTATTTTAAATAAAGGAAACCTTGAGGGGTTTCCTTTACCTTAATTATATTGACCTTTTTTATATAAAAACATTATGTATACATATATTTACTTATATTGGATTTTAAGTTATTGGACACGTAATGACTATAAGAATGTGAAAATATTATCAAATAAAAGCTGTTATTTAAAATTATTTACGTTTATTCAAAGTTAATTTGAACTAAGTAAGCGTTTTCAACATTGATCTTAAATTTAAAAAATAAACATTGTTAACTACTTAACAACTATAGAAATATTCTAAATAGTATGATATCATAAAACTTAAGAAGGTCAGACCATACTACCAACTAAAAATTTTAAATTTTTATACAAAATGTAGGGGAAATAAATATATGAAAATTTTAGTTTGTATAGAACAAGTTCCAGGGACTTCAAATGTTGAAGTAGATCCAGTTACATGAGTCTGAGTTATTAAATTATCTATTAATAAAGTGTTTGTATACGATTACTAAAAACTTAAAAATTTTAAAATAGAACCTTATACAGTAGCATTTGATCCTAACAATATATTAAATCCAGGAAAAATTTGTGAATAAAGTAAAGTAGTATATTACTAATATCCATAATAGATATTGGTAATATATAATATAAATTACGTAGTCCATTTTACTACTATATCTAATCTTACTAAGTAAAGGAGATATTAAAAAATGAATATTTATTTATTATTTTTCATTGCACTTATTCCTATTGTTTGGCTTATGGTTTCCCTAGGTGTATTAAAAATGCCAGGACATAAAACTTGTACAATTACGCTTGTAATTACTATAATACTTGCAACTATTGTTTGGAAAATGCCAATTGGCCAGGCGCTTACAGCAACACTTGAAGGTGCGGCAATGGCATTATGGCCAATAATCGTAGTAATAATAGCTGCGGTATTTACCTATAACCTTTCTATTCATACAAAGAGTATGGACGTAATAAAAGATATGATGACAGGAATCACAACAGATAGAAGAATACTTGTTCTAATTGTTGCTTGGGGTTTTGGTGGATTCCTAGAGGCAATTGCAGGCTTTGGTACAGCAGTTGCAATACCTGCAAGTATTCTAGCAGCACTTGGCTTTGATCCTATATTTGCAGCAATAATATGTCTTATCGCAAATACAACACCAACAGCTTTCGGAGCAATAGGGTTACCTGTAACCACACTTGCAAAGGTTGCATCAATTAATCCAGTTACTTTAAGTTATGCAGTTGGCATTCAATTATTTGCATTAATTGTAGTTTTACCCTTGGTACTCGTAATGCTCACGGGCAAGAGTATTAAGGCCATAAAGGGCGTTGTGTTTATTTCCATAGCGTCAGGTCTATCTTTTGCAATACCTGAACTTTTAGTTGCAAAATATCTTGGAGCTGAATTACCAGCATTAATTGGATCTATAATATGTATTATTGTAACAGTTACGATAGCTAAAGTATTTTATAAAAAAACAGCAGCTAAAGATGCAGTTACTGTACCTGTAAAAAAAGCTTTTATAGCTTGGATACCATTTATCTTAATTTTGGCTTTTATATTAATCACAAGTACTTTAGTTCCAGCAATAAACAAACCATTATCAGCTATAAAGACTTCAATACAAATATATACTGGTCCTCATGCAAAACTTAGTACTTTTACATGGATTGCAAATCCGGGAACACTTATAATTCTTGCTACCTTTATAGGGGGACTTATTCAGGGAGCTAAATCTTCAGAAATAGTAAAGGTATTTATGGATACTTGTAAACAAATGTCTAAAACTGCAATTACAATACTTGCAATAGTTTCTCTTGCAAAGGTAATGAGTTATAGTGGAATGATAACATCTATTGCTGTGGTACTTGTTGCAGCAACAGGAGGATTCTATCCTTTATTTGCACCAATAATAGGAGCGCTAGGTACCTTTGTAACAGGTAGTGATACCTCGGCTAATGTACTCTTTGGACCCCTTCAAGTTGAGGTTGCAAGAAATCTTCATATGAGTCCTTATTGGTTAGCGGCTGCCAATACTGGTGGTGCTACAGCAGGTAAAATGATTTCACCACAAAGTATTGCAGTTGCAACGGCTGCAACTGGAATTGTAGGAGCAGAAGGTAAGATATTAAAAGCAACATTGAAATTCTGCCTAGTATATGTATTAATCTTAGGGTTAATCGTCTATTTTGGATCAAAATATTTTACTATGTAGGGAGGAATATAAATGACAAAAGTCAAAATACCATATTCAAAAAGGTTTTTGGAAGTTGAAATACCTGACAGAAATTTGTTGGCAATACTCGAATCAAAGGCTCATGCTTTCAAAGTAAAAAACAGTCAAGAAGAAATTGTTAATGAGGCACTTGATAATCCTATTGGAAGTGTCAAATTAGAAGAATTAGTTAAGGAAAAGAAGAATATAGTAATAATAACAAGTGATCACACAAGACCTGTACCAAGTAAAATAACAATGCCAATACTTCTTAAGAGAATTAGAGCAGTCAATCCTAAAATTGATATAACAATATTGATTGCAACGGGTTTTCACAGACCAACTACAAATGAAGAAATGATTAATAAGTTTGGGCAAGATATTGTAGATAATGAAAAGATAGTAATTCATGTATCAACTGATTATAGTACTGTTGTACATGTTGGAACTCTTCCATCTGGTGGAGAATTATTACTTAATAAGATAGCGATGGAAGCAGAACTACTAATAGCGGAAGGCTTTATAGAACCACATTTCTTTGCAGGATTTTCTGGAGGACGCAAAAGTATACTTCCTGGAGTAGCATCAGCAAAAACGGTAATGGCAAATCATTGCTCCGAATTTATAGCAAGCGAGTATGCACGCTCTGGAGTAATTGAAAATAATCCAATTCATATAGATATGTTATATGCTGCAAAAGAGGCAAAACTTGCGTTTATATTAAATGTTGTTATTGACAGCGAGAAAAAGATAATAAGTGCATTTGCAGGAGATAGTGAACTTGCACATGTTAAAGGATGTAAATTTGTAATGGAACTTGCATCTGTAAAAGCTGTTAAAGCAGATATTGCTATATCATCTAATGGAGGATATCCACTAGATCAAAACTTATATCAGTCTGTAAAAGGTATGACAGCAGCTGAAGCAACTTGCAAAGATGGAGGAGTTATTATCATGGTGTCCGCTTGTAATGATGGACATGGTGGTCAGTCTTTCTATGACAATATTGCAAATGCAAAGAGCCCAAGAGAAGTTCTTGATAAAGTACTTAAAGTAGGAAGAAATGAAACGCTACCCGATCAATGGGAATTCCAGATTCTTGCACGTATACTTGACAAGTTTACTGTAATTCTTGTATCAGATTTGTGTGACCCTGAAATGATAAAGAAAATGCATATGGAGCATGCAGCTACTTTTGAAGAAGCACTTGAAAGAGCTTTAAAGATAAAGGGAAAATATGCAACGATAACAGTAATACCAGATGGAGTTTCAGTTGTGGTAAGATAACTTAAAGATTAAACAAAAAAATAAAGTGAGGGATCAAAAAAAGCTCCTCACTTTATTTTTTTGTTTTTTTATATAATTATTAAAGAGTGAATCTTTTAATTTGCTCTATAATAGATGTAGTTTTATCATTTAGTAACTGAGCAGAGGTTGCAACTTGATCTGCTGAGAGTGTCATTTCTTGTGTTGCAGCAGATATTTCTTCAGCGGCTTCAGAATTTTCTTCTGACACTGATGATGTATTTTCAGCAGAAGATATAATGGTATTTTTACAACTATTAATACCCGAAATTGAATTATTTATCTCTGCTATTTCAGGTAATATATTTTGAATAGAAGTTATTATGTCTTTAAAGGAACTAATAGATGTGTCTACAACTGAGATTTGTTTTGCAAGTTCTCCATTTGCAGTATCAGTAGTTACTGTAACAATAGTTGATGCATTCATTTCTTGGGATAGCGCAGATAATGATAGTGCTTGCTCTCAAATATATAACGAATCATGATTAATGTTAGTAAAATACTTGAAATTGATGTAATAGTTTTTATTAATGCATTATTAATGCTATACATTTTACTAGTATTAGTATAACCAATAGGTCCAACTGCAAGTGTTGCAAGTAACGAAATAATATATATTAATATTATGCTTGTTGTAATTTTTGTGTTTTTCAGTTTTTTTAAATTCATGTTCATGTATAATCCCACCTTATATATATAATATTGTATAATTATAGAATATATTAACCTATTTAAGAGTAATTTTACTAATATGGAAGCTATAAAAATATATTTACTGTTGAAAATACTGATAATGTAGATACAACGTAGATAACGGTATTTACATTAATTTAACGTTGAACATATAATTATTTATAATAATGGGTATATTTGGTATGATTAAAATGTATATAATAGCAAGATAAGTATTATGTTTGATGTTCAAAATATAACTAAGAAATATTCTAAAGAACAATTGTAAAAGATAACATAAATTAAACTTACGAAGGTGAAATAGATAAGCGGTTAGGTAGAGATGTATTTATTATAATGAATTATAAAGATACTTTATAACAAATTGGGTAGACTATGAAATGCACTAGATAGACACAGTGTAATTTCTATATTCGAAAGGAGAATGTTTATGAGTGAAATTAATTTAAATGAAGAAAAAAAATCTAGTAAACAATCAGTAGAAAATGAGGGCTTTTGTGATACTTCAAACGTAGAAATGGCTAATATGACTAACATGAAAAGTGTTCCAAGTGACACTACTTTAGAAGACATAAGAAGATTATATGGACGCTCATCAATAAACAAAGGCATTTATAGAAAATGAAATTAAGGTAGGGGAATTATCCTGCCTTAATTTATATTGTAGATAAGGAATAATATGTTTTTGAAAAGGTATAAATAAATTAAGTATTTGATTAATAATGGAAAAACACTTTAAATAATTTAATTATATGGTATAATACTTAGGTCAACTTAATATATGGAGAGATGTCCGAGTGGCCTATGGTACCTGCCTCGAAAACAGGCGAACGTGTAATGCGTTCCGAGGGTTCAAATCCCTCTTTCTCCGCCAAATCAAAGAACTCACTGGAAGGTGAGTTTTTTTACGTTAAATTATAGTGGGGATTTGAACTCGTGAGGGCGCAAAGCGTTAAGAAAATGTGATGTTATCACATTTTTAGCTATGCGGGAGGCGACAGGACCCGGACCGGGTGTCGACGTAGTTGATGCGTAGCAGAAATTAAATCCCTCTTTCTCCGCCAAAATCAAGAGCCCCACAGATATTCTGTGGGGCTCTTTTGTTGATTTAGAATTGTATATTTAAGAAATGATAAGATTCTAATATTTTTGCCTAATAAAAAATATAGACACCTTATTATTTTTTGTCAAATAACAAAGTATCAATGACAGTATTAGTCTTTCGTTTTGTACTATTAAGAGTATGACTGTAAATAGAATGAATGACCCTTATGAAGGTTCAATTAACATAGTGGTTGAACGAGAATTAATTGATGCGTAGCAGCAATCAAATCCCCAACTCTTCGCCAATATGAAGGGCTCTAGCAAAACTGCTAGAGCCCTTTTGCAAGGATAATTCACAAAGAAATATATTAGTTCAGGCTTCAACATATCAATAAATACCAATAAAGGGTATACTAAATGCTAGAGTCGAAAATTTAGGAGGATATTATGCATGCTAAAATATCAGTTTTGTCTAAAAAAGGCGGTAGAGCTGTAAATGAAGATTACTGTTCTTATAAAGAAACAAATGATTTCGCCTGTTATGTAGTAGCTGATGGCTTAGGTGGTTATAAAGGTGGTAATTTAGCATCGGATTTAGTTGTAAATAGTTTTTTAGAGTTAAGTCTAAAAAAAGAATCAATTGAGTATAAGGATATAAAGCATAGTATTGAAGAGACAAATACAATTTTAACTAAGGCACAGAAAGAAAATTTTGAACTCAATTCTTCGAAATCTACTTTAGTGGCATTGCTTACGGATTTTAAAAGTGTCAATTGGGTTCATGTTGGTGATAGTAGAATTTACTTTTTTAGAGATGGGCATATTTATCATCAATCAAAGGATCATAGTGTAGTACAAGCACTTGCTGATGCAGGGGAAATTATGGTAGATGAAATAAGATTTCATGAAGACAGGAACAAGTTACTTCGTGCTATTGGACAAAGTAATGATGTTAAATGTACGATAAATGAAAATTCGGTAAACTTACGTTCAGGCGATGTCTTTTTATTATGTACTGATGGCTTTTGGGAATATGTTGATGAAGATAGTATGATAACATCATTAAAGATTGTTACTTCTCCTGAAGAGTGGATTTTAAAATTGGAAAGTGTGCTTAATGAGAGAATAAATGATAATAACGATAATTACACAGCAATTACAGTTTGGTTTAATTAACAAGCAGATGAATATTAAGGAGGTTTTGACTTGCAATTGCATAAATTATGTATGGGATGTATGAGTGATAAGGGAGATAATAAAATTTGCCCACTATGTGGATGGAATGAAAATCTAGTTTCTGAAAATCCAGTTCATCTCCGAGCAGGGACACTTTTATATGATAAGTATATGGTAGGAAAGGTTTTGGGGAATGGGGGCTTTGGCATTACATATCTTGGATGGGACAAGGTTCTAAGTAGAAAAGTCGCTATAAAAGAATATTTACCACAACAATTTTCTACTAGATATGCTGGTGAAAATAATGTAACAATATTTACAAGTGATAATGAGTTGCAGTACAATAGTGGTCTAGAAAAGTTTCTTGAAGAAGCAAAGATACTTGCTAAATTTGGAGATCATCAAAACATAGTTTCTGTTTATGATTTTTTTAGATTAAACAACACTGCCTATATAGTTATGAATTATGTGGATGGAATTACTTTAAAAGAATATCTTAATGCAATGGGTGAAAGTATACAATATGCTAAAGCTTTAGGAATTATTGGACCAGTTATGAATGCTTTAAATTCTGTTCATAAAGTAAACATACTTCATAGAGATATTAGCCCAGGTAATATTTACATGTGTAAAAATGGTCAGATAAAGCTTATAGACTTTGGCGCTTCAAGGCAAGTTGTGGGTGATCTAAAAAGTTTGTCCGTAATACTTAAACCAGGCTTTGCACCAGAAGAACAATATAGGAGTAGAGGTGTTCAGGGACCTTGGACTGATGTGTATGCAGTAGCTGCTACTTTCTATAGAATGTTAGCTGGAGAACCTCCTCAAGAAGCACTTGAGAGATTATCAGAGGATACAATAGAATGGGAAAGCGAGTGCTGGAAAGATGTACCGGTCGATGCTATTGATTGCTTAAAAGTTGCTCTTTCTGTAAGGTCAAAAGATAGATATCAAAGCATTAAAGATTTTTCGAATGAGCTATTTAAAAATGATAATTTATACAATATTATACAGAATAGCTCAGAAGAGCTTGGCTCTGAAGTTGATACAATTGCTAAGGAAATCAATAGAAATAAACAAAAAAATTATATTGATACTAAAGAGGTATCTGCTCTAAACCACGATAATATTGATTTGGATAAAACTGTTATACGCTCTCATAATGGAGGTGCTACAAGTGTAAATGTTCCCAATGAAGGGACTATACATATAAAAAATAGTGATACAAATCCGGAACCAATGGATGTAGTGGTGCTTTGCTCGCGTTGTGGTGAGAAATTGTATGAAAATGAAATGTACTGCAGTAACTGTGGTAATAAGGTTATTTCTCAGATTGAAAGTCCTAAAAATGATATAAGCACTAAAATGGATTCAACAATATTAAACGAAAGTAATGCTAATGAAGATTCAACAATATTAAAGGAAAGTAATGCTAATGAAGATTCAACAATATTAAAGGAAAGTAATGCTAATGAAAATTCAACAATATTAAAGGAAAGTACAGAGTTACCCAAATCGGTAGTTAAGGTAAATATGAGTAGAAGAAAGAAATATATTATATTTTCATCTATTTCTTTACTTATAATTTTGGGAATCATTTCAATAAGATTTGTGCTAATAGGAGATGGAGGAAGCCAAACAAAAGCTGTTAATAGTACTAATAAAGCAACAGATTCTGTAAAAGTAAAATCAAAAGAAGTTATTCGAACAATTTCTAAAGAAGAAGCAATCAACATTGCAAGTAAAATAGTAGGGGAGCTACCTAAGGGCTATCATTTAGATTATGATAGCATACAAAAGATTGATAATAAAGAATATCATATGATACATTTTTATGAAACTATAATAGATAACCAGCAAACAGGAGCTTCTCATAAAGCAACATGTGAATGGTATTATATAGATATTAGTGATGGCAACATATATAGAATGGATACTGCCACAGGTAAGTTAGTAAAAGTTACTGAAAAGTGGAGTGGACAATTAAAGAAGCAGCAAATAGTATATTCAAAATATACTAATGATAAATTTGGATTTTCAATAGATTACCCTAGTGACCTCTTGACAAAAGTAATGCCTCTTAGTCAGAATGGAAGTATTTTTTCTTCAAAAGATGACAGTGTAAAACTTACTGTATCAGGGAAAAATAATGTGTCAAATCAAAATGCAAAATCAGTTTACAACGATGTAATTAAAGAACATAGCGATGCACTTTATAAAACCCAGCAAAACAACTGGTTTGTGGTATCTTGGATTGATGGAGACAAGATATATTATGAGTGGTGTACAGTAGGAAGCGGTTCTATTAATACATATATTGCTGCATTCCCAGAGAGTCAAAAGAAATACTTTGAATTAGTCCTAAACCATCTTAATTCTAGTTTCAAGAATCCTGGTGTTGGGAAGTCACATTAGATGAATTATCAAATATAAATTTATGCAAAATTAATGGAGTAAAACTAACAAAAGGTCTACGTTATTCCGTTCCAGAGGTTAAAATCCATCTTTCTCGGCCAAGATCAAGGGCTCTAGCAATTATGTTAGAGCCCTTTTAATATGTAGAAGAGATAATACATCATCATTATCAGGTAGAATTACTATATTAGTTCCAGTTAAAGAAGCAACATTCACTAATTTTAATTTTAATAAATTTTTGAACCCCCTAATCTTTCGCTGTAGTTTTGCAAAAAAATCTTAAATTATTACGAGAAATTTTTAATTATAGTAATATTGTAACTAAATATTAGATATGTAATTAGTTTAAATCATTGATATATAAGGGTTTATAGGTAAATTACTTACTACATTACAAATTTATCATAGGGGGTATGCAACGTATTAGAGTTTTTAAATTTTAATTCTCACTTGTATAAGAAATTTTTATATTCTAATGTAGATATCATAAGGGTTTGGGATGATTACAAGAGGTGACAATGAATTAGAATAAATTATAATGTAAAGGTAGTTTATAGTGCTAATAAAAACTATACCGACACAAGTGGGAAACCCATTTGGATTAATATAGCATGTTATTCATTTATTATAATATTTGTTAAGTAAATGTTTACATTTAATTTGTATAAATGATTGAGTTGTTTTAAATAGTGTGGTAAAATATTATTAAGTGGTAGTACCATAGTACCACTTGATAATATTTTTAGATAAATTAATTGGACCAATTTTTATACAATGGTATTTTAGAAGAATTTAAATACAAAATGGTTATATCAAAAAAACTATTTAATAATGTAAAAGCGTAAAGGAGAGGGAAAATATGAAAATTCTGTTATGTGTAAAACAAGTTCCAGATGATTCTATTGAAATTCATTTGGATAATAAGACAAAAAAGCCTAATTTCAATGGAATCACTATGGTAGCAAATGCATTCGACACATATGCATTAGAGTTAGCAGTTCGTTTTATGGAAGCTAATGGAGGAAGTGTTAGTGTATTAACTGTTGGAGCAGAGGATTCTTTAAATACATTAAAAAATTGTCTTGCTGTAGGAGCTAAAGAAGCATTTTCTGTAAAAGATGATTTATATGCAGATTTAGACGCTAATTCCACAGCTGATGTTTTGGTAGATGCTATTCATAAAATTGAAAAAGACAAAGGTGAAAAATTTGATTTAATTCTTTGTGGAAAGGAATCAACAGATGAAATTACTGGTCAGCTAGGAGCAATACTTGCTGAAAAATTGAAGTCAAGTTTTGTTAGTAGCGCAATTGAAATCAATTTGAAAGATGGTGGTATGGAAGTTCATCAAGAAACTGAAGAAGGATATAATGTAGTTTCTTTAGAATCTCCAGCTGTAATAACAGTAAGTAAACCAAATTATGATCCACGTTATCCTACTATTAGAACCAAGATGGCAAGCCGTAAGGCAGTCATTCCAACTTACTGCGCAGCAGAAATTGGAGAGGTAAAACAAGCAAAAGTACGTATCATTGAATATGTTGAACCTCCTAAGAAAAAGGCAGGTATTAAAATTAAGGAAAAAGACGCATCGTTAGCAGTAATTGCTGCTATAGAGCAAATGAAAAAAGATAAGACAATCTAATTAAGGGGGAAAATGAAGTATGAAAGTGTTATTGTTTATTGAAACATATGGAGAAAAAGTATTAGGCGGAAGTCTTGAATTAATTAGTGCAGTAAAAGCATTAGATGCAGAAGGAACAGCGCTTATAGTAGGTAACAGGGCTGCGGCAGATACTGTAGCAAATCTCGGAATTCCAGTTATTTTTGTAGAAACTGCTACAGACTGTGATACTTTGACAGAAGTATTATCAGAAACTGTTAAGCAGCAAAACCCAGATATCGTACTACTCGCAAATACAACACTAGCTAAAGATATTGCACCACGTATTGCAGGACGTATGGACCTAGGATGTGTAAGTGACGTAATAGGAATAAATAAAACTGATGGTAAAGTTATATACACAAGGCCGGCTTATGGTGGTACTATTTTAGAACATATTGAAGTAGAAGGTACAGCAGTAGTTACAGTAAGAAATGGAAGCTTTTCAAAACCTGAGGCTGCTTCAAATGCAGGCGTTACTGAGAAGAAAATAGAAATTCCAGCGAGTGTCGTTAAGGTAAAAATTGTCGATACAGTAAAAGAAATGTGTGAAGCTGTAAATTTAGAAGAAGCACAAGTTATTGTTTCTGGTGGACGTGGAATGGGAAATATAGAAAATTTCCAACTTGTTGAAGAATTAGCACGTGTACTTGGTGGTGTAGTAGGTGCAACAAGACCACCAATTGAGAGTGATTGGGTTTGTCGTACACACCAAGTTGGACAATCAGGAAAGATTGTAGCACCAAAACTTTATATTGCATGCGGTATTTCTGGAGCAACACAACATACATCTGGAATGTCAGGTTCTAAATATATTGTGGCAATTAATAAAGATGAAGAAGCTTCAATTTTTGATATCGCAGATATAGGTATTGTTGGAAATGTACTTGAAATTCTTCCAGTTATGATTGAAGAAATGAAGAAAGTAAAAGCAAAATAAAGGTTTTTTATTCATTAGAATATAACAGCTTTACCATTTGGTAAAGCTGTGCAAGCATGATGTACATTTATTTAAATGTTCATAAAACAAATATTGAGTAAATGTTTACATTTAATTTGTATAAATGATTGAGTTAGTTTAGATATTGTGATAAACTTAAATAAAGTGGTCGTACCATAGTACCAATAAATAATATCTAGTAAGAAAAAGTTTAGAAAGGAAGGATTATTATGGTTAAGTATAATCAATTGACAGAAGAATTAATCTTACAATTACAGGGGGCAGCTCCAGGACATATTTTAACAGGTGATGACATCAATGAAGATTATTCTCATGATGAAATGCCTATTTATGGGACAAAAGCTCCACAAGCTGTATTTATGGCACACTCTACAGAGGAAGTTGCTGCAGTAGTGAAGATATGTAATGAAAATAAGATACCAGTAACTCCAAGAGGAGCAGGAACAGGACTTGTTGGAGGAGCAGTTCCACTACTCGGAGGAGTTTTAATTGATCTTACAAAGATGAATAAAATACTTTCTTATGACTTAGAAAATTTTGTTGTTCATGTAGAGGCAGGAGTACTTCTCAAGGATCTTGCAGATGATTGTGCAAAACAAGGATTATTATATGCTCCAGATCCTGGTGAAAAGTCGGCTTGTTTAGGTGGAAATGTTTCAACTAATGCAGGTGGAATGAGAGCTGTTAAATATGGTGCAACACGTGATTATGTACGTGCAATGACAGTTGTTCTTCCATCAGGAGAAATTACTAAATTTGGAGCTACGGTATCAAAAACAAGTTCAGGTTACAGTCTTTTAAATTTGATGATTGGTTCAGAAGGCACCCTTGGAATTATTACAGAACTTACCTTGAAAACTATGATAGCACCAAAGGCAGTTGCAAGTTTAATTATTCCTTTTGAAAATCTAGATGATTGCATTTCTGCAGTTCCTAAATTTAAAATGCAACACATGAATCCACAAGCATTAGAATTTATGGAAAGAGAAATTGTTTTATCTAGTGAAAGATTTATTGGAAAAAGTGTATTCCCTCAAGTAGTTGATGGAGTAACTGCAAATGCTTATTTACTTGTTACTATAGACGCAAGTGACGAAGATGAATTAAATAATCTTATTGAACAAGCAAGTGAAATAGTATTAGAAGCAGGAGCAATTGATGTTCTTGTAGCTGATACACCTGCAAAAATTAAAGATGCATGGGCTGCACGTTCTAGTTTCTTAGACGCAATTATGGCAGAAACAAAATTATTAGATGAATGTGATGTTGTAGTTCCAATAAATAAAATTGCTTCTTATCTTGCTTTTGCAAATAAAACTGGAGAAGAGTGTGGTTTGACTATTAGAAGTTTTGGACATGCAGGAGATGGAAATCTTCACATATACCAATGTAGTAATGATTTAGATGAAGCAGAATTTAAAATAAGAGTTGAAAAATTCTTTGATATTATTTATAAAGAAGCAATAGATTGTGGCGGACTTGTTTCAGGAGAACATGGAATAGGTAGTGGAAAGATTAGCTATTTAGAAGAGTGCGTTGGAAAAGTAAATATGGAATTAATGAAAGGCATTAAAAAAACTTTTGACCCGAATTCTATTATGAATCCAGGTAAAGTATGCGCTCCAATAGATGGTGCTAACTAATATAACACAATTGAAAAATACTTTTAAAATACGAAAGGTAGGTAATTAATATGAATTTTATACAAGATGAAGATAGCCAACAATTACAAGAAATGTACCGTGATTTTGCAGAAAAAGAGGTAAAACCAATCGCAAAAGAAATTGATGAAAGTATGCGTTTCCCATCAGAAAACATACCCAAAATGGCTGAAATGGGTCTACTTGGAATTCCATTTCCTGAAGAATTCGGTGGAGCTGGAATGACTACATTAAGTTATATACAATGCGTTGAAGAATTATCTAAAGTTTGTGCAACAACAGGTGTTATTGTTTCAGCACATACTAGTCTTTGTGCAACACCAATTTACACATATGGTACAGATGCACAAAAAGAGAAATATTTAAAACCACTTGCCTCCGGTGAACAATTAGGTGCCTTCGCATTAACAGAACCTGTTGCTGGAACTGATGCTTCTATGCAAAAGTCAACTGCAGTACTCGAAGGAGATCATTATGTATTAAATGGTAGCAAGATCTTTATTACTAATGCAGGATTTGCAGACGTATATATTGTTTTTGCTATGACAGATAAGAGTAAGGGAACAAAGGGCATTTCAGCATTTATCCTTGAAAAAGATTTCCCCGGTTTTTCTGTTGGAACTCATGAAGTAAAGATGGGAATTAGGGGATCTTCTACATGTGAATTATTCTTTGATAATTGCATAGTTCCAAAGGAAAATCTTTTAGGAGAAGAAGGTAGAGGATTTAACATTGCAATGGCAACTCTTGATGGAGGCCGTATTGGTGTTGCAGCACAAGCTCTTGGAATTGCAGAAGGTGCAATAGAAGAAACTATAAAATATGTTAATGAACGTGTTCAATTTGGACGTACTATTTCAAAATTCCAAAATACACAATTTGAACTTGCTCAAATGCGTGCGAATACAGAAGCTGCAAAACTTTTAGTATATCAAGCTGCATGTGCAAAGGATAATCATGAAAGATTTACACATTTCGCGGCTATGGCAAAATTAGTTGCTTCTAGAAATGCCAGCGATGTAACAAGACGTTGTTTACAATTATTTGGTGGATATGGATATTCAAGTGATTATCCAATTGAAAGAATGATGCGTGATGCAAAAATAACAGAAATTTATGAAGGAACATCAGAAGTTCAAATGATGGTCATTGCTGGATGGATGGGTGTTAAATAATAGATAACTAAAATTAAATAAAAAACAGATGATCAGGAAGATAATTTCCTGATCATTTGTTTTTAATGCAGATAAGAAAAAAAACTGATCATGATTATAAAAGAAAAATTTTATAAAGGTGGAGTTATTTATATATATATATATATGAATAACTTCTTTTGTATTTGGAAGATGTTCAACCTTATATACATTTAGAAATAATTTATAATATTTACAAATAAAAAGAGGTATATTGGTATAAATGTAGAATATTAACAATATACTGTTTAAAGGCGATAGAAATATTGTAAGTGATAATATATAGTAAAACGGGGGAAGAAATATATGGAGTTAAATGCACTGGAAAGTGAGATGTTAATTGATATTTATGATGCAGATATGATGCCAGAAATGCCATTTGAGATCGAAAATTATATTTTGGCTGAGGAATATCCAGAAAATAAGATACAAGAATTTGTTTTTCATTTAAAGAAATTAAAAAAGTTAGGGCTTATAAAATATGAAGAAAGAGAAGCGTTTGTAAAAAGTGGAAGTTATAGTGTTAAATACAATAATAATGTGACTATAATTTATGGAGATAAAGTCCATATAGATTTTAAAGGAATAAAACTAGTTGAGGGTTATAATTACGGTAATTCAGAAATTAAAGAAAAAATCATTATAAATGATTAGCATAAAAAGTAAATTAATAAAAACAAGTCTGACAATTAATGTTAGACTTGTTTTTTAGTTACTTGCTTAAACTTATTAATCAACAAATCAGTGTATTTATTTATATAAGTCAAAGTGTGTTTATAAGATTTAATATCAAAAACAGATACAACTATTAAAAATGTAGGAACTATAATAATTAATAAAATAACTGTAGTTATTGCAAATTTAATGTATGATGTAGGATATATATTAAATTTATTTCCGGTAATGACTATACTTAAAAATAAAATTGTATCCACAGCCCATCTTTTATATGTAACTAATGAACTTCTTTTAAGAATATACTTATTTGTATAAATTATTATATCATTTGTTCTGTATAATAATGCAGTAATAGTTCCTATTAAAACTCCGTATATTCCAAATTTGTTTACGCATATGAGTGATATAACAATATTAATTGTTGCTTCTATAATTGCTCTATATTGTGTTTTTTTAAAATGGCCTGCAATATTTATAGCATTAACACCAGATGCTCTTGCGAAAGACATCAAATTTAATGTAACAAAGAGAATAGGGAGCAAAGGATCAATATAATTTATATCTGTCATTCCTGCTGTATAAAGTTTCATAAATGGTAATATTAATATATATGTTATAGAATATAAAGCAAATACAATTGCCATATAATATAATTCATAACAATCGTATAAATTAAAAAATTTGATTCTATCTTCATAGTAAGTAGAACCAAGTATAAATACAATACCAGAGTTTATGTTTGAAATTAAACTATTTATCATCTGAAATATTAAATTATACATTACATAAACACTAACGACTTTCAATCCACAAAAAATAGTTAGTATAAATACATCAGTATTATTAAATATCATATATGATATCTGGTGCACTAATACGGAGTTTTTTTGGGATAAAGCAGAATAGTTAGGTTTTATGCTTAAGTCAATCCACTTATACTTTCTCTTTATATAAATCCCAATCATAAACATCTGTAAAAGATTTATTATAAAATATGATAGTTGAATTAATATTAGATTATAACCTAGTATTAATAATGTTATTTTTATAATATTAGTAAGTATGGTTACAATAATACCAATGTTAGATATGATATATCCTTTCCCATCTGCTGTTAAAAGTAATTTAAATTTAGCTTGAAAAAAGTAATTTATAACACCGACCATACCCGTCAATAATATTACTAGAAATACAGTTATGTTACCAATATTTGATTTAATACATAAAGGATATACTATTGATAGAGCAACAACAGTTAGTAAATAAATTTTTCCTGTTTTTTTATAATATTTCGATGTCGCTGATAATATACTATTTATGCTATCTTTGTCATCTGCAGCAATAGGTTTGTAAAGTGACTGAATAGTAGTTGCCCCAACACCGGCTTCTAAAACACTCATATATACAATTATTTGAAGTAATGATGCCATAAACCCATTTACTTCAGATCCAAACCTTACTATAAAAAGCCTTGGTATAAGCACACCAAAAGCGATTGTAACTAGTTGGTTTATAAATCCAAATAATATATTGTAAAATCCATGTCTAACTTTCATTATTATTCCCTCATTTACTATTAACTTGATTTCTACATTCATCTGGATAATTTATAGCTAGTATTGCTAATAAAACGTGTATGGGGAAGAAAGAAAATACGGATGTATCTAATACAAAATTAGCAAATAAAATTATATATATTGGTAACAAACGTACATCAATAAACTTTATTTTAGTTTCATGTTTAGTTTTGTTTGCTATACTTTTATTACATTTAAAAATATATAACATGTATATAACAATACCTAACAATCCAATTTTATACCATGTGCTTAAATAAACATTATGTGCTGCCGTTGAATTTAAAAAATTAGATATTCCTTGTCCCAGAAATAAAGTTTTAATATTTGAAAATATTTCATTAATATAATTCTGCCAAATAGAAGATCTACCTGTTGTGACTGTAGAAAGGTCAACATTTCCACCAACAAATCTCACAAAATATATATCATAAAAATAATTGTAATTTAACATTAAAGCTACACTTATAGAAATGGATAAAAAGCTAATATATTTAATTCCTTTAAAAATACTCTTTTTAAAATATATCAGCATATAAAATATAATAATTATTATTATTGAAATTAAATACATCTTAGATAAAGACAAAAAACCAAACACAACCAAAACTAGTATAAAAGTATTTTTTAATGTTTTTAATTTTCTTTTAGGTTTTATTACCATTAAAACACTTATTGCCATAAGTATTTGTAATGCGTAATAATTTGGATCAATATCAAGTCCAGAGATTCTAGTAATAAGACCTCCATCTACAATTACAGTATTAACACTACGCATACTTATTAAGTAATTATTGATTTGTATAAAATTCTGACCTATATAACCCAATAAAGCGGCGGAACCTACTCCCATTGCATAAAAAATAAAATAATTCTTATAGTTATTTTTAGAGATTTTTTTGCTCAGAGAAGCAAAAACAAGAATAATACAGTTGTTACATATAAAATTTAAATTTGCCATTATTTGAAAATCACTTGATATAAAACTTATAATAAATACGTAAATAGTAAGGATAATAAAAGAAAGTGAAAGCTCTAAATCAAAAATGTTTTTTTTGATAAACAAACAAATTATAATAAAAGCAATTACTAGAAATGAATACAATGATTGTTTTGTTAAATCATATTTAAATACGTATACCCATGAAACAAAAAATAATAAGTAACATATTTTATTTTGAACTTTATCAAATATCATACCTATTAGTATAATAAAAAAGCTAGAAAACACTAAAATTCTATTGCCAGTCATCATATAAATGATAATTAATGCTACAGCAATTAAAATTATAAAAAATGTTTTAAAAGGAAATTTTGTTTCATTATTCATTATGAACCTCTTTTAAAACAATATTTAGTTGGGAAAGAGCTAACTTATTAGAAAACTTAGAAATACACAAATTATTTTTTAATATATTTATTTTGTATGAATTAGTAATTAATTTATATATTGTATTAAACAATTCATTCACGCTAATACCTACAATTAAACCATTATAATTATTTTGAATCTGCTCCTTAGAAGCAATATAATTTGTAGTAATAACTGGCGTTTTTAATATCAATGATTCACCTACAACCATTGGATATCCCTCATAATCTGAAGTTAATACAAACAAATCTGCATTAGCTATATATGGATATGGATTCCTTTTATTCCCTGTAAATTCTATGAATTCTTTTACTCGTTTTTCTTTTGCTAAAGTAATATTTATATTTAAATCTGGGCCATCACCAACTATGTACCATTTATAATTGGTGATATTATTATTTTTGAGCATACAACAAACCTCTATTATTCTATCAATTCGTTTTGTACTGTTATCTATTCTTGCAACTGTTACAATATTTATTTTATTTTTTGAGTAATCTACACCATACAATTTTGACTTTTTTAATATTTCGTTAATTGGAAACAGGTTATATGCAACAAAAGTCTTTGATTTAAGTTCAGGTGCAATTTTATCAAGTTTTGACTTGCAGGCGTTCGATACTAATATAATATGGTCAAATTTTGAATATGTTTTTAAGCAAATGGTCTTATTTAATTTAGCATTATCAGGATCAGTATGAAGCCATGCTATTTTTCTGGTAGCATCTATAAAATCAGCTACAAATTGATTACAGCCCCTATTAAAATAAGATATAGCAATATCATAGTCATTAAACTTATTTTCCATAAGAAATATTCTATTGTAAAATCTCTCGCTTCCAATAATTCTAACTAATATCATCAGAATTATTCTTACAAAGATTTTCATTATATTTTTTGTATTCACTACATTAGCAAATGAATTGCCTACAAGATTTAAAAAATAATGACTTTTTATAATATTTACATTTTTAGGTATTTCACACATTAATTCACCATCGTCAGAAAATAGAAACAAATCAATCTCCAGATCTTTTCTATTTTTATTCAATTCCTTTAATGTGTTTATCAAAGCAGTTTGTATGCCACCAGTATTTAAATTTATACCCGTAAATAATACTTTCACATATTCCACTCCCTTATTTTAGATTTAGATACAAGGCCGATAATTTATGTTCCATTATATTCCATGAAAATACTTTATCATAAGCATTTCTACCATTTTGACCCATTTTTATTCTCATATTTAAATTCTTTTGTAAAATCAAAATTACGCGAAAAAATTCCTCAGCTTTATAGTCAATTGATAGTCCCATATCATATCTATTTATTAATTCATCAACACCAGTATTATTACATACAACTATAGGCTTTTTTAGAGCCATTGCTTCATATATTTTATTTGGTGCAGAAAATCTATGGTTTATAATTTGGGGGTTATACGTTGCAAATAAAACATCACATTCAGATTCTAACTGCAATACATCGCTATAATTTAGCTGTCCATAATAATATATATTATCTAATTTAACTGATAATGATTTAAAATAATCCTCAAAATAACCAAAACCTCCTATGTGTAATTCAATGTTAGTGTAATTGCCAATTAGTTCTGATATTTCAATTAATAATCTATTATTTTGAAGTATTCCAACATAAACTATTTTTAACTTTTTATTTAAACTTTTGCACAATTTAGTGTTGCTTTTTGTAAATTCTAAATTAGGTGAATTATGAATAACTTCAACTCTTTTAGGTGAAGATTTTTCTATTTGTTTGTAACGTCCTTCATTGCATATAATTACAGCATCAGAAGAATTTATTATGCCTATATCTATCCGTTCAACTATATTTTGAATTTTACCAGGAATATAGTGAGAATGAATATAGTAGTCAAAAATGTCATAAATAAGTATCTTATTAATTATTTTTTTAACTAAAAAACAAGGAATTACACAATCAAAATCACATGAGTGCATTATTGAATACTGTTTTCTTTTTATAAATAGAGAATATAATATCCAAAATTGAAATATTATTAATTTAGGTAAACTTTTTAAACCATCACCATATCGACATTTTACATTGAACAACATAACTTGCGCTATTCCATTATTTAATTGAAATTTTGGAGTATTAAATTCTCTTTTTTCTCTGTTCCAACCTAAGATTAATACTCTAAAGCCGCATTTTAGTGCTGTATCAGCTTCCTTTATCACCCTTGAATCTGATACTATGGAATTAGATCTAATAAAAATTATACCTTTTTTGCCTTCTGAGCTCCTCAATTTATACACTCCATATAAATTTTCTCCATTTCTTTCATAATATTTTCAATTGAGTATGTTTTTATAAGTTCAAGACTCTTTTCACCAAACTTATTTCTTAATTCTTCTGAATTATAAAGGCTTTCAATTGAACTAGTAAACATTTTAATGTCTTCTATACCAACAACATATCCATTTTCACAATTATGAACTAAATCATGATTGCCTCTAACATCTGAAACCACAAGGGGTAATCCTGTTGCCATTGCTTCCATAATATTAACAGGTAACCCTTCTCGCCTAGAAGAGGATACAGCAATATCAGACATAACCATAAGATTTGAAATATCTTTTCTGTATCCTAAAAAATGAACATTATTCTGCAAATTTAGTTTATTAACTTTATTTTTGTATTGCTTTGATAATTTTCCGGAACCTAATATTAGAAACTTCATATTGGGAATTTTTTCATATAATAAGTTGACCACATCTATAATTAAATCTTGATGTTTTTTATAGCTAAGTTCAGCTACATATATTAGAATAAAATCATTATCTTTGTATCTATATTTTTTTCGTAATTCAGTTTTTTTTACAAGTGTTTGATTTTGAAATTTATTCAAATCGATACCAACACCATTTACAAGCTTTATAGATTTAGCTTTAAAATTACTAGTGGTGCACATTTTATAGTCTTCTTTATTTATTGTAATCAAACAGTCTGTGTATTTTGATAGCCATTTTTCAATTGGATAATATAATACCCAATTTCTTAATGGAGAACCTTTAAAAAAATGAAATCCATGGGCAGTATAAATAACTTTTGTACCATTTACTCTCGCTTTTCTTGCTGCTAATCGAGTTAATACGCCTCCGATAGGTGTATTACAATGTATAATAATAAAGTTGTTTTCATCTATTATTTTTTTTAAATTTATATATGCGCTTATATTTTTAATACTATATGGTGACCTCTCAAATAGAATATTATGTTTCACATCTACAAAAGGAATTTTTGACTCTCCATTACTTGCAACATGAACTTCATATCCTTTCTCTTTAAACCATTTAAGGTAAGGTAGATGAAAATTTAATATATGACTATCCACGGTAGCTGTAAACAAAATTTTTTTCATAACATATCACCGTCCATTTTAAAATCATTTTTTTAATGATGCATTTGTACTATACTATGAAGGACTTTTATGAGAGGTGTATTCGATTTATTAAAAAGTACTGAGTAATAATAATTTTTAAGAATTGATATTGAGTCTAATTATCAAATTTATAAACTTTGAATATTATAAATAACGAGGTGATGAAATGGAGGTAACAATTAAAGATGCATCTGGAAGGGAAGAGTTGTCAATCAGTAGTTTAGAAATAGCAATTGATAATGAATCTACAGATGATAGTTCATTAATACAAGGATTGATTGATTCTGTTGCAGCAAATGGAGGTGGTATAGTAGATATACCTTCACAAACTTATATAGCAAAAAATATAGTCCAAGGTGCTAATATAATATTGCGTTTTGCTCCAAAAACAATTCTTAAATTTCCAATTGATAGTATTAATACAGATAGAATGATAATAGTTGGTAGTCTTGATGGCAATTTTTTACCTAGTGATGGTAGTGTAGATTATTATGGGATTCAAGGAAATGGACTTATTATAGATGCAAGCAATATCCCAAAAGGGAATAATTGTAATGGGATATTTGTTAGTGGTGCTATTAATTTTCAAATTGATAATGTTATTGGTGTAAATATATCACTTGGTTATACTGTTGAAGTAATTAGAAGTTATGGTACTAGAATTGTTTATCCAATGCATGGAATCATAACAAACATTAAAAGCTTTGGAACAAGATGTTGGGGAGCAATTGCTTGTGAATCTTGTATAGATTTATTAGTTGAAAATATATATTGTGAGCAAGGCACTGGTATTGTCCTTGAAAGCGATATAGATGTTATGCCAAACGGAATCATGGCTTTTCAAGATATAGTTATAAATAAGGTTATTAGTTTAAATGGTTCAGCAGTTACGTTGAATCCTAAAAGATGTTATGCAGATACTATATCTATAAGCAATATTAGTGCAAGCTTTGGTGGAATTAATTTGTATTACAACACAGATGCTCCAAGTGGTAGTATTAAAAATGTTTTTATCACCAATTTTATTGGTGATGGAGGCGGGATTACTGAAAATGGATTTGAAAGTCCAAATGATGTTTATGTAGATAATTTAATTGTTACAAATGCTACTGCCCAAAACTATAACTCAAATGGCTTTAGATGTAATGCAGGCACATGGTATAACTGTATTGCTAAATTAAATGGGCTAAATGGTTGGAATTCAACATTTCAAACACCAACAGCGTATATAGCTACATTTTTTTCATGTGTTTCTCAAGATAACAATGTAAGAAATGGTATTAATTATTCAGGATTTTCATTACTAAATCATGCTAAATTAGAATTTGATTCTTGTATAGCAACAGATACAAGAACAACAAAGTTACAATGGTATGGAGTTTTTGCTAGTTATGAACCAGTGTATACAAAAGATTGTATGTTTGATGGAAATAAGATAGGGAGAATGGGGCCAAAAGATAGAGCAATCTATGACGTTATTGATTATGAAACTTTTATGGAAGATATAAACCATGTTATTACACCCTATAAGAAAATAACAACTACAATTGGAATAAGACAAACAACATTACCACATAATTTAAACCGAATACCTTCTATGGTTATTATAGTACCAAAGAGAAACGCTACAGTTTGGGAATCTGCAGTAGGAACAAATTATAATATTTTTCTTACGGCTAGTGTTAATGTAATTTGTGATGTTTATATTTATTAATTTAAATAAAGAGTTTAATTAGACAATATTAGTCAAAGACAGAAAAGATACCATAAGATTGTTCCTTTGGTATCTTTTCTGTCTTATCTAAAGGATTAAACCTAATCCTTTAATTATCTTGCACCATGTCCCTTAAATACTACTAATACAGTTTTAAATATTATTTTTGTATCTGTCCACAAATTTCTTTTTTTAATATATATTAAATCCCAATGTAGCTTTTCACTTGGAGTTAGATCATATCCTCCATTAACCTGTGCAAGTCCTGTAAGACCTGGTTTAACGTTTAATCTATTCATAAATCCTGGAATACTTTTTTCAAACTCATTAGTAAATATAGATCTTTCTGGTCTAGGACCTACTATATCCATATCTCCTTTTAAAATGTTGTAAAGTTGAGGTAGTTCATCTATTCTTGTTTTTCGTAGAAACTTACCTATATTAGTTACTCTTATATCATTTATACCAGCCCATTGTGGTCCATTTTTTTCAGCATCACAACTCATAGATCTTATTTTGTATAGTGTGAATGGTTTTCCGAATTTACCTAATCTTTCTTGTGAATAAATAGGGTTTCCTTTTGATTCTAAAATAACAAAAATGCAGGTAATTACGATTACGGGTACGGCAACTATAGCAGCAATGATACATAAAATAATATCTAAGAGTCTTTTAAAAACATCGTAAAATTTTATATTGTTTAACTTTTTTATTATATTCACCTACCTTGTTGTAAGCTTAAATTAATATAGATATTAACAAGTTAATTAGTTTTAAAATTATATATTTTCAATGTACTATATGAAGGAATTATATAAGCGGTGTATTTTATTTATTAAAAAAGCATAATAAATAAAGCACCAATTGGGAGAAAATAATATCAAAAGTGAATATGATTTTAAACACTAATGATACAAAATAGGGTGTTTATGTTAATATTAATATGGATTGTTTAGTGAAATGAATGATTTAGGTAGTATAAATTACAGTTGAAAGGAGCTGAATAAACAATATGAAAATATTGATGAAAAGTGGTTTATCAAAGGAAAACTTTATTGTAAGGAAAAAATTAAACGAAAATAATATTGAAATTCAGTTACTTAAAGAATTTTATAGTAATGAAATATCATTAATGCAATATTTTAATATGATAGTTAATTCTGAATTAGACGTGAGCATAATTCATACCCCGTTAGTAGATGGGGAAGATGTAGAAATTGATGACTTTTATGATAAGATAAAAAAAGATGTATTTTTTAAGACTTGTGAGTTAGCGAATATGGTAGGTATTAAATTTAATAAAAATATAATGGTTATTGTTCATAGTTCAATGAATTTTAATCAAGATATAACCAATTTAAATAAAATTGCACTTATAGATAATGTTTTATTTGATGTTTTTAACAAGTATCCCAACATCTTAATTGCTATAGAAAATATAATTCCCTTAGCTAACAATTATAAAGGGTATTATGGAAGAAATGGTTTCTTGAATGATAACTGTATGTATGTTGATTACTTTATAGATAAATATGGATTTAAAGATAAAATTGGAACGGTTTTGGATACTTGTCACGCTTTGGTCACTATAAAGCTTTTAGAATATTGTAAAATATCAATAACACTTGATAAGTTTTTTGAATGGAACAAAAAAAATGTAATGTTAATTCACTTAGCTAATTTAGGGGATAATGGTTACGGTAAAAACAACCATGGTATAGGATTTATTGAAGGAAAAGATTTAGAGTTATTAAGTGATATAATGTATTTATATCATAAATACGAATATGATTGTCCTATAACCATAGAGGTTCGTGAAAAAGATTATTTAAATCCAGTAAATTATCTTAAAACAAAAGAAAATTTACTTAGTATAAATTCTTTTTAAGTCAAAAATTAGTGGATTTTTATGTTTTGACAATAATTTTTGTATATGATAGGGTTAATAGGTTCATCGGAGGGTATATAGATAACTATATGCTGGATAAGATGGTTGGGTAAAATCAACTGTCTTACCCAGCATTTTTTATGTTAGGAGGGTTATATATTTATGCAGCAACATAACGATTTAACGAAGGGGAAGGTTATCCCCACACTATTAAAATTTGCATTCCCGTTTTTATTAGCAAGTTTGCTACAAGCGCTTTATGGCGCAGCAGATTTGCTAGTTGTTGGTCAGTTTGATAATTCTGCCCAAGTTGCTGCGGTGGCAACGGGAAGTCAGATTATGCAGACAATTACAGGAGTTATTCTTGGACTTACCACAGGAGGTACAATTATAATTGGAAGCTATTTGGGTGCAAAAAGATACAAAGACATTGCAGAGTCAATTGGAACTATAATTTGTATATTTGCTATAATGGCCACTATTTTGACAGTAATTATGGTATTACTAACAGGTACTATTACAAGTTTAATGAATACACCAGCAGAGGCATTTAAATACACAAAAGAATATATTTTAATATGTTCTTATGGTATACCATTTATTATTGGTTATAATGTCTTAAGTGGTATTCTGCGAGGGTTAGGTAATTCAAAAGCACCATTATACTTTATAATGGTAGCTTGCGTAACTAATATTGTTGTGGATTTAATATTAGTTGGTGGTTTACATATGGGTGCACCAGGAGCAGCGATTGCCACTATATTAGCTCAAGCTATAAGTTTCATAATTGGGATCATGTATATAAAAAAAGTAGGTTTTGTTTTTGAGTTTAATCGCAGTAATATTAAACTTGAACCTGGTAAAGCAAAGAGAGTATTTAAGCTAGGATTGCCAATAGCACTGCAGGATGGTTTAATTAATGTTTCTTTTATAATAATTACAGCGGTTATAAATGTAATGGGGCTTACTGCTTCTGCATCAGTAGGTGTTGTAGAAAAAATAATTGTATTTACAATGCTTCCAACTATTGCGTTTGCTTCAGCAATTGCAGCAATGACAGCTCAGAATATGGGGGCAGGAAAAGAGGAAAGATCGAAACAGTGTTTGTATATAGGAATGGGATGTTCATTAATGATAGGGATAATATGCTATATATATGTACAAATTAATCCAATGTCGATGACAGCACTGTTTTCGAGGGATGTTCAGGTGATAAGAATGGCTGCATTATATCTGAAATCATATAGTATTGACTGTATTTTGGTATGCTTTGTATTTTGTATGAATTCGTTTTTTAGTGGGTGTGGCAATTCTTTGTTCCCAATGATTCACAGTCTAATTGCTACTTTTTTTATTCGTATTCCATTGTCATTTGTTTTAAGTAAAATGGCAGGTATCACATTGTACGCAATTGGGTTTGCATCGCCTCTTGCGACATTTGCATCACTTGTAATGTGTATAATATACCTGAGGTCCGGAAGGTGGAATAAAAATCAAATTATTGCTCGGGAAATTATGTAGTATAATGTGGGAATAAAGTGTGACAAGTAGCAACGATATTTCTTAAATCAATTAATATAATATGTGATTATAAATATAGACTATAAACATATAGATTATTTATGTCGAATCATATATAATGGTATCCTATTTAGTAATTTTTAATAATAAAAAATAGACCAGCTAGTTAAAGTCAACTATTTATTTTAAAATTGTTTATAGTTATTTA
>ERZ1463037.25-NODE-25-length-27229-cov-12.745860_pt1 | contig 27229 bp, 21 predicted proteins | sample MGYA00564484_ERZ1463037 | MGnify/ENA primary metagenome ERZ1463037 (study PRJEB39244, sample SAMEA3635151) | Helicobacter pylori | study: EMG produced TPA metagenomics assembly of PRJEB11511 data set (Assembly of a 5300-year-old Helicobacter pylori... | reverse complement strand
AATATTTTATAAAAATCTTTTTTAGTAAGGGTTCCATCAAAATCGGATATAAATGCAAAATCTTTCATTATAGTAATCTCCTTATAAGCTTATTGTAAATTTAGTTTGTACAGCTTCAATAATAGTATAACAAAAAAACAAAGATATGTAATGTTTTGTCTAGGATTCTCTAATATGTTACATTAAATTCAATTTAAAACCAACTTGTAAATAGGATAGTAAGAAAAACGGTTAATAATCCAGTTAGAACTACGAGACTGATACATAGTTTGTCCTAATGAACATAAACATATACAAAAATATTTTAAGCGAACTATTACTCAACTTTAGTAAATAGTTAATAGCTCACATGAGTTAGCAAATATATTAAAAAGTAAAAGAAAACTTTAATAAAATAGATTTTAATTATATAATATATTTAAGAAAACTACGAAATAATAAATATTAAAGAGGTGGGAATGCAAGTGAAAAAAGTTTTGGTAATAGATGATACAAAAAATATAAGAATGTTATTAACCACTTGTCTTGAACTAAAAGGTTATAAAGTTCTAACTGCTGATTCTGGAAAATCAGCTATAGATACGTTAAAAGTAGAAAAAAATAGTATTGATATAATTTTTTTAGATATTAGGATGCCTGAAATGAGTGGAACTGAGGTTTTAAAGATAATTCGTGATATGGGTTTTAATTGTCCTGTCATTATTATGACAGCATTTGCTACAGTGAAAAATGCTGTTGATTGTACAAAACTTGGAGCTGCAGCTTATCTTCAGAAACCATTTTCGCCAGATAGAGTTACTTCTGTTTTAGAAGAAATATTTACTCTTAAGGAAAGTCATGATGAAAAGCCAGAGTATTTAGAGAAAGAAAAGATTTTAATATCAAAGTCAAAGAGTCTGATTGAAGAGGGAGAGTTTGAGGCGGCTCATAATACTTTGAAATTAGTACTAGGAATAAACCCTTATAATAAAGAAATTTATCATTTAATAAGCGAGGTAAATAAGAACTTAAATAAATTTGATAAAGCAGAATTATTTGATAATATTTATAAACTATTTAATGATTCACATATTTAAATACAATATAATGGTTATATAGAAATTATATTTATAATGAAAATATATTTAGGATGTTTTAGAAATATTAGATAATGGTATAAATGTAAGGACAGCTGTTAATATTCAACATTTAGAAAGCCTAAATGATCTTGTTAGTAGAATGACTGGAATTAAGGTCAAAGAAACGTTGCCAGATAAAATAATTGTTGTTGCAGATCCTGTTCATTAAAATACAAATAAACCGTATATTGAATTTAAGGTGGTGGTTTCTATTAAAACATTAAAAGGCAAAATAGTAACTATTAATGTGTTTTTAGTTTTAGTTATAGTAATGATTGGACTGCTATCAAGCTTTAACATATACAGAGTAGGTGGAAAGATAGATGGATTAATAACAAATAATTATAAGAGTATTGATGCTTCAACTAAAATGACTGAAGTTATTGAAAATCAAGATAAGACAATTCTTAGATATATTGCTTTTGAAAATAAAAGTACAATAGATATTATTTATAATAATAATGAAGAATTTTATAAATGGCTTAATGTTGCAAAAACAAATATAACTGAAATTGGTGAAGCGAGTAACACTAATAAAATAAGTGGGGACTATCTTTTGTTTGTTAAGTCTTTCTCTAGATTTCACGAATATCAAAGCTCTCACACAAGTGAGCAGAATATAGAATTTTATAATTCTCAAATTTATCCTAATGTAGTTAAGGTTAAAGTCGATTTAGGGATTTTAGCAAAACTTAATGAGAAAGCCATGATTAAAGGGAGAGACAATGCAAAAAGTAATGCATTAAGTTCAATGTATTTCATATTATTAATTTCATCCATAGCTGCAATTTTAGGACTAATAGTATCGCTTATATATACTAACAAGTCTTTAAAACCTATATATTTACTGACTGAAACTATAAAATCAGTTAAACAAGGAGAAATTAATAAACAAGCACCTATTATAAATGAGGATGAAATTGGAATGCTTGCAATGGAGTTTAACAATATGACAAATAGGCTTTATGAATTTGAGCAGAGTACCACAGGAAAGTTGCTTTCAGAGAGAAATAAATCTATTGCAATTGTAAAAAGTATAACAGACCCATTGATAGTACTAGATGCTAGTTATAAAATTCAATTATTAAATGAATCTTGTGAAAATATTTTCGGAGTATTAGAGCAAAATGTGATTAATAGTCATTTTTTAGAGACCATTAGGAATATGGAGTTATATGACTATATTTTTTGCGTGGTAGACAATAAGATTCCGATTACTGAAAAGATAATAAGCTTTAAGGTAAATGACAGAACTTGTTTTTTTAATGTTATGGTAACTGTAGTTTATGATAAAGAAAATAAAATTAATGCTATAGTGGTACTCCTAAAAAATATAACAGAGTATAAGGAACTTGAAAAAGTGCGTACTGATTTTATAGCTACTATTTCTCATGAATTTAAGACTCCACTTACATCAATTATGATGGGTGTAGGGTTGATACTTGAGAAAAATGTAGGAGTCATCAATAAAAAACAGGAAGAACTTTTAGATACTATAAAAGAAGAAACTGAAAAGCTTACAGATCTAGTTAGTGATCTTCTAAAACTTTCAAAAATACAATCAGATCAGGCAGTATATAATATAAAAGCATATTCTATAGCTGAGATTGCTGGTGACTGTGTTAAAAATTATGAGGTTCAGGCAAAAAACATAGGGATTTCTTTATATAACAGTATAGAAGCTGATTTACCAAACGTAATTGTAGATAAAGAAAAAATAACTTGGGTATTAAATAATTTAGTTTCTAATGCTATTAAATACACAAATTCTGGTGGAAAAATAATTATAGGTGCAGTTATAGCAGGGGAAAAGATGAAAGTTTTTGTTAAAGACAACGGTACAGGAATTCCTAGAGAATATCATGAGAGAATATTTGATAAGTTTGTTAAGATAAGTGCCTATGATACAGAGTTTTTGAGTTCGGGTATAGGGCTTTCTATAGCAAAAGGAATTGTAGAGGCACATGATGGAATAATTTATTGTGAAAGTGAAGTTAACAAAGGGAGTACATTTACATTTACCTTACCTTTAGAGAAACGAAATTAATAAATTAGAAGTAGAATAACTTATAATTATAAGCTGTTCTACTTCTTTATTAATTTAAAGGTTCATGTAAAAACAAAAAAACAGATTAATATGTAACAATAGCTATAAAAATGTAGGAAAGTCAAGAAATAACGAATTAGTTGTAGATATTTTAGGTGAAAAATGGTATTATTTTTATGATAGGAAAAATAGACAATTAGTTGTTAATATTCCAACTTTAGGATTAAATTAACAAAATTGGGGTTAGAACATTAAGTATAAAGGGGAATTAAAATTTAAATGAATAATTTAGTCTTAGATGATTTAATCAAAGAAAGTCGAGATAATACCAATATAAGTTATATGCTAGAACAAGAAGATCTTTTTTTTGAAACTGGATATAAGGTCTTACAAAATCAAGAGAAAAATGGTTTTATTAAGTGTGTTAAGGTTTCACATAATGGAAAAATAAAGTTAGTTTACGATATTTCAAAGTATAAAAGTTTTCAGTCATTATTACACCAGATTACAATGGAGAATTTTCTAGAAATAGTATCTAGATTACTTGAAATAGTGTCAGAAGTTAAACATAATGGGTTTATGCAATGTGAGAACATTGATGTAAATTTGGACAAGATTTTTATAGATAATAATAATTTAAATGTTTTTTTGATTTATCTTCCAGTTAATGTTCAGACGAACTTAAGTAGTATTGGGACATTTGAGAGAGAACTTAAGAAAAATATAGCGTCAGCAATTTCTGAAAATAAAAATCTGAATAAGGAAATGGCTTATGGACTTTTTGATGACCTTCAAAATGATAATTATAGATTAGATGAAATTAGAGAAAATATGAAGAAAAATAATGTAACAAGAGTTTCAATGAGTAATGAGATTAATGGTAGTAGCGTTGAGGCTACATCGGTAGGTAGTAATAAAGCTTGTACAGATTCATTTCAGGTAGGGCAGAAAAGTGGACCACTAACACTTGAGGATTCTCCTTTTGATGCAGGCAAAATTGAAAAAGCGAAGTCTATGGATATAGCTAAACATAAATCTAAACCTAAAATTAGAAATAAAAATAAGCCAAAGACGACAAAACAAAAGAATATGAAACCAAGATCAAACTCTAGTAAGATGGGGTTAATAAAATCACATATATTACTATTGATTCAAGTTCTTTCAGTGGTAATATGTGTCACAGTATTACTGATTCTTGGATTTAAATCAATCCCTGCAATGATAATAAGTGGGGTAACAGTAGCTATTGATATAATAGCAACAGTACTTATTTATATATTTATTGTAAAGAAGAAAGATGTAAATTCAGTAAGCCACATGGATTTTAAACCAATATACGAAGGGGGAGCTACTGAAATATTAGATGGCATATTTGTACCATCAATTGCATTAGAAGGGATTGGAACTCCAGAAAACATACAAATTATTATTAGTAAAAGTGAATTTATAATAGGTAAAAAGCCTGAAGCTGTTGATGGAGTTATTGAATTTAATAAAACAATAAGCAGAGTGCATTGCAAAATATCATACGTTAATAATTCTTATGTCATCCAAGATTTAGAAAGTGCTAACGGTACTTATGTTAATTCAGTTAGAATACAAAAGGGTGAGCAGATTTCAATAAAGATTGGCGATAAAATTAGATTGTCAAACTGTAATTTCATGGTTAAAACTATAAGATAACCTAGGTAGATTAAGCTTAAGAAAAAAACCAAATGTACAAGGGATAAGACCACTCGACGAGAGGAATGAGAGATATCATATGGGAAATTTAAAGATTAGTTCTTTCGGTATATCAGATATAGGTAATGTTAAAAAAGTTAATCAAGATAGTTTTGTATATAAAATAGTTGAAGCTAGTAACTGTTATGCTGGACTATTTGCTGTAGCAGATGGAGTTGGAGGTTTAAAAGACGGAGAAGTTTCCAGTGCTATTGCAATTTCAAATTTAAATAAATGGTGGGCTTATGATTTCAAAGATTTTTATAATGATACAGATAAGTTAATTCCATCCTTAGTTGAATGTTTTACAAAATCAAATATAGAAATTATGGACTATTCAAAATCTAAGAATATTAGAACTGCCACAACTTTATCCGTCTTATTTATTCATAAAAATATGTATTATATTGTACATATAGGGGACAGTCGGATTTATAAATTAACAAAAAAAATCGAAAGATTGACTATAGATCATTCTTGTTATGTTGATAAAATAATAAATGGAAAGACTTATAAACAAAGCGCTTTGACTGAATGTCTAGGGAATAGAGCCCAGATTAATTGTTTTTGTGATTCAGGTGAAATATCAAAAAATGATATCTTTATGCTGTGCAGTGATGGAGTTTGTAAGACAATTGAAGATAACGAAATTTTAAACATAGTGAAAAGAGAAAAATTAGATTTAGGTAAAGCCTGCCAAATTGTTATAAATGAAGCCAAGGAACGTGGGGAAACGGACAATATCACATTAATTCTTGCTAAAGTCAGTAAGTGAATCTTGCAAAGACCTGCAAGTGAATTTTACTAAAGTAAGCAAGTTCTCTTGCTAAGTAAGGCAGAAGGGCGTTATTTAAATATATCATTATATTAGGAAGGAAAGTGTTTTTTTATGAGTAAATTGGTTGTAGTTCTAGCAGACACAGATGAAAAATATTTAATGCCACTGGAATTAAAATTTATCGAGGAATTTGGGGATAAAGCTGATATAGAAGTTATATCAGACAAAGATTATTTTAATTCTTATTTTAGCTCACTTAAGAAGATAGACATATTAGTTATACATGAAACACTATATTCTAGTGAACTTGCGAAACATTCTATTGAAAACTTATTCATATTAACTGAAACAAATGACGTTAATAGTACTCAGAATATGAGTATTAATAAGATATATAAGTATACAAGTATAAAAGAAATTTTTAATGAGCTTATGAGTAATCCTTCAACAAAAGCCTTAAGGTCATTTAATCAAAAGGAAGATACTAAAGTAGTAATGGTGTATTCCCCTTCAGGAGGTTCTGGTAAAACGATTGTGTCACTAGGCATTAGTGCAGCAATTGCAAAGTGTCATAAACATGTACTATATATAAACACTGAAACACTGCAGCGTTATAATTTTATGTTGAAAAATAAGGAGTTTTGTCCACATAGTTTTGAACAACGGATGATACAACGAAATGAAATAATTATCCAGCATTTACCTGGAGCTGTAGGCGTGGAACTATTTGATTATTTACTACCATTTAAGCAATCTATATCTTCTTTAAATATTAACATGGAGCATTATAAGAGATTAATAGATACTATAAAAAGTGAGGGGCAATATGATTATATAGTGGTGGATTGTTCGTCTGATTTTACTATCGAGAAAACAATGATGATGAGTTATTGTAATAAGGTTATGATAATAACAGGGCAGGACGCTGTATCTGTTTCCAAGTTAGATAGTTTGCTTGAAAATATTGACTGCTCTGATAATAATAAATATATGTTTATTTGTAATAGGTATTCGGGGGAATCAGAAAATAACCTTATAAGTAATAACCTAAATAACAAGTGTACAATAAGCGAATACATAGAATATTTTGATTTGGATTATGATGACTTTAACCTTGAAATTTTGGCTATGAATAAGCATTTTCAAAAGCTAGCATATACACTCATTTAAGTAGGGGAGATTTGATATGGATAAAATTGTAGCTGTTATATATATTCATAAAAGTGGTAAAAAATTTGATGTAGAAATACCTTTGGATATAACTGCAAAGGACCTTGTGGTTGCTTTGAATCAGGCTTTCAATCTAGGCATAGATGTAAGCAGCATCACTGAGTGTTACCTAAAAACGGAAAATCCTATAGCTCTGCTAAAAGGTAACACTAAATTGAAAGATTATAAACTTAGAACTGGTACAGTTATAAATATCACAGGGTAGGGGGAGAGTTGTATTGAAGGATACTAAATATAAGATAATAATTTTCGGGAAAAATATTTATCGTGAGCATGAACTGTCAAACTCAGAAGATGACTTAATTAATATAGGTACTACAAAAAATTGTAAGTTTAGATTTAATAAGGAGAACTTCTTTGGTGAGTTTGAGTTTAATTTAGTTAGGACTAACGATGGTTGGCAGTTAATCGGAGGAGATAGTGTTTATTTTACCGTAGATGGTGTAATGAAAATATATTCAAAGGATTTATCTCATGGTGATGAAATTATTGTTAAGTATCAGAATTCTAATGATGAAATATTTAGGATTAACTTTTTTATTGATTTTGATCTGATAGATAAGAATTATGAACGTATTATAGATATTTCCCAATTACAATCTATAACAATTGGCGGGACTGATAGATGTAATATTTCTATTATTGATACACTTCTTGGAAGTGATACCATTACCTTAAGTATAAAAGATAATAAGTATTATATTACAGATAATAATACAAAATATGGTGTGTATATAAACGGTAAAAAGATAGATGAATACTCAGAAATTTTGGATTATGACTTTTTCGAGCTTGTAGGATATAGCTTTTATTTAAAGGATAAGCACTTATACACAGCTAGAAATGAGAATTTAATAGTTGATAGATTGAACTATATAGATGCTGTTGAGCAGAAAAGTGCATTTAAGTATCCAAAGTTTAATAGAAGTACAAGGGTGAAGTATGTAATACCCTCTGAAGAAATTGAAGTATTGCAACCAATAACAAAACCACAAAAACCAAAGAAAAATGTAATAGTGACATTGCTACCAGCTCTTGCTATGTTAGCACTTATTATTATGCTTAGAGGAAGTATGGGGGGTGGAGGTTCGTTTATTATATATAGTGCTGCGACAATGAGCATCGGAGTTTTAGTTTCTATTATTACATTTATGACAGATGGAAAAAGTTATAAGAAGTCTATTATTGAACGTAAGGAAAAATACTTGGAATACATAAAAGATAAAGAAAAGGAAATTCAGGGCAAACGTAGTAATGAGAGGAGAATTTTAGAGAAAGTATATAGATCTAATGATGACAATATTACTACAATAAAAGATTTTGGTAAGGATCTTTTTGAAAGAGATTTAAATGATGAGGATTTCATGTTTGTAAGACTTGGGACAGGTATAAATGAAGCAAATTGCAAGATCAAATATACTAAGCAAGAATTCAAAAACACTGATGATGATTTAGTATCAATTCCCGAGGAAATAGAGAAGAAATATCGCTTTATTTTGAACTCACCAATAATATCAAAGTTCTCAAAATCCAATACAATTGGTATTGTAGGTAAACGTGATCAATTATATGATATTTTAAAAACTATTACATTAGATATAACAACTAGGCAATTTTATAAAGACGTAAAGCTATTTTATATGTTTAAGGAAGAGGACAGTGAAAAGTTTGCATGGTTAAGATGGCTTAAAAATGTTAATAACGAAGATGAAGATAACAGTATTAGAAATTTAATGTATGACGAAGAAAGTAGAAATTATATATTAGAAAATCTATTTATAGAACTTTCCAAAAGAGAAGCTAGATCATCAAGGAGAAGCGATGACCAGGTGGAAACTAGTTATGTTATTTTTGTATTTGATAAGAAGGGTATTGAAAAACATCCAGTATCTAAGTATATAGAAACATGTAATAAGTATAATTTCACTTTTGTATTCTTTGAAGAATATGAGGAATTGCTACCTAAGGGATGTAGTGAAATAATAAGGCTTGATAATAGTAACACTGGTTGTTTGCTTCAAAGTGATAATGGAGATTACGTATCAAAGTTTGAATATCCTAAAATATCAGATAAAATAATGGAAAATTCTATTCTAAAATTAAGTGCAGTTTCAGTTGATGCGGTTACATTAGAAAGTGAATTAACTAAGAATATTTCACTATTTGAATTACTTAACATAATGTCAGTGGATGATCTTGATTTGACAGCTAGATGGTCGCAGTCAAGGGTCTATAACAGTATGGCTGCACCCCTGGGGGTTAAGACTAAAAATCAGATAGTTTATTTAGATCTTAATGAAAAACATCATGGACCACATGGACTTGTTGCAGGTACTACCGGTTCTGGTAAGAGTGAAATACTACAAACTTATATATTATCAATGGCAACACTTTTTCATCCTTATGAAGTTGGATTTATGATTATTGACTTTAAGGGTGGTGGTATGGTAAATCAATTTAGAGATTTACCCCATTTAATTGGTTCAATTACAAATATTGATGGTAGAGAAATAGATAGGTCACTTCTATCAATAAAGGCAGAATTACGCCGTAGACAGGAGATGTTTTCAAGGTATGATGTAAATCATATTGATGCATACATAAAGCTATATCGAGCTGGAAAGGCAACAGATCCAATACCACATTTAATAATAATTGTAGATGAGTTTGCAGAACTCAAAAGTGAATATCCAGAATTTATGAAAGAATTGATAAGTACAGCAAGAATAGGTAGAAGTTTAGGTGTTCATTTAATACTAGCAACGCAAAAGCCATCTGGAGTAGTAGATAACCAGATTTGGAGTAACTCTAAGTTTAAGTTATGTCTTAAAGTTCAAACTAAAGAGGATAGTAATGAGGTAATTAAAACACCACTGGCCGCTGAAATTGTTGAACCAGGTAGAGCATATCTTCAAGTTGGTAATAATGAGATATTTGAACTTTTTCAATCTGCCTACAGTGGAGCAAAAGCAGTAGTAGCAGATGGTGGTAATAATAATGTGTTTGAGCTAAATATGCTTAATTTATGGGGTAAAAAGAAGTTAATATACTCTAATAAAAAGACTGACGATGACAAAAACGTAAAAACTCAATTGCAAGCTATTATTGAATATGTAAATGATCATTGCAAAATTGATAAGATTAAAAAATTAGCAGGAATTTGTCAACCTCCATTAGAAAATGTAATTTACCTAGATATACTAAGACATGGTATAATTGACATAATAACAGGTATAATGGCAACTGTTGGTATATATGATGATCCAGAACAACAATTACAAACTGAATTAAACATTAATCTATCAAATAGTAATACTTTTATTATTGGTTCATCACAATCAGGAAAAACTACAATGCTTCAGACAATGATATATTCTATTATGGACAATTATACGCCACTAGAAGTAAACATTTATGTAATAGATTGTGGGAATATGGCAATGAAGGTGTTTGAAAACTCAAACCACATAGGTGGCATTGTATTACCGGCTGAGGAAGAACGAATAAGTAATTTGTTTCGAATGCTTCATAATGAAATTGATATTAGAAAAACTTTTTTCTCAAATAATAGTGTAGGAACATTTGAGGCATATAAAGAAGCAGGATTTAAAAATTTACCACAAATACTTTTAATCATTGACAATATATCTGCTTTTAGAGAATATTATCCTTTATATGATGATGAGTTATTAAATCTCTCACGTGAAGGACAAAGTGTGGGAATTAATATTATTACAACAGCAACACAAACTAATGCAATGGGATATAAGACACTTGCAAATTTTGGTACTAGAATAGCATATACATGTAATGACAAAGGTGAGTATTCTAATATATTTGATAGATGTAGGACTCAGCCAAAGGATACTCCTGGACGAGCTCTCTACATGATAGATAAACATATTGTAGAATTCCAAACTGCATTATGTGTAAAAGGTGATAAGGAAATAATTAGAGCAGAGAAATTAAAGGCCTTTGTAGATGAGAGCAAAGCTAAGTATTCAACATCTATAGCAAGACAAATTCCTGAGGTACCAGAAATACTTAAGGGTAGTGAGGTATTTGCAAATAATAGAGTTCAATTTGCCAGCCCATACGAAATTCCTATTGGTATTGATTATTCAACAGTAACATTTAATCACATAAACTTATTAACAATAGGGATGCTTGCTATTATGGGAAGAGAAAAGAGTGGTAAAACAAACTTTATTAAACACATTATGACAACTATAAATAAAACCATTTTCAATAATTTGACAGAAGCATATGTTTTCGATAGCATGAAGCGTCAACTTGAGAGTGTTAAGGACTTTGGTTACGTTAAACAATATACAATTGACACTGCAGACATAGCAGGTATGATTGATAACATTATAGAAAAACTCGAAAATAGACAAAGTGATTTAATAGAGCGAAGAGGTACAAAATCTGAGAGTGAACTTCTTAAAGAATATCCATTAATTCTGCTAGTTATAGAGAATTCTAGCTTTATTGAGGAAACAGTGAAAGATAAAGAGCTTTATGACAAGTTTTCAAAAATTACAAAACAGTTAAAGAACTTAAAAATTGCCGTTATATTTACAAATCTTGATAACGCAGCAGTAGTATATGGTACACCGGAAATTGTAAAACAAATAAAAGAAAATAAGAAGGTAATCTTATTTGATGATATAGCTAATCTAAAGTTTATAGATATATCATTAAAACAAGAGAGAGAATTTAGCAAGCCAATAAAACTAGGTGATGGATATTTATGTTTTGGAGGCGAAATTGAAAAAATCAAAACAATACTTAACGAGTAGGAGGTTAATAAATGGCATCTGGTACAGGTAGTGTAACAAAAATAGATACAAAAAACTTTAAGGAAGCTATTAGTAGGTTTGGAAATGCTGTAACAACTTACAGATCTGCTAGAGAAAGAGTATTTGATTCAACTGAAAAATTATTATTTGATTGGAAAGGTGAAGGCAAGGATTCTTTTGAAACGCAGTACACTGAACTTAAAACTAAGCTAAAGGATGAAGAAGATAATCTATATACAATAAAGAATGAACTAGAAGATTGCTTGCAAGGTTATTTGGATTGGGATGCACAGCTAACTGCTCAATTTAAGGCATCTGCAGGAGCTCCTAAAAAACCATATACTCCTCCTATTTTAGGAGGTAACAATAATCATTTTAATGGCAGTAGTACTAATCCATTTATGGAGAGCGGCAATAATCAGTTTAATAGTGGCAACAATAATCTGCATTAGGGTGGCGGAGATGCATTTTAAAGTTAGCAGTTTAATGTTAATAGTAGGAGGAGAGTATTATAGATAAGAACCAAATTAAAAGCGATTTAATGAGGTATAAAAGGTCTTTGGTAAATGATTGTTTTTTGATCGAAAATAGTAATGGTGAAACGAACAGGTTACACGAATGTTTTAAAAGTAATGTTAAAAGTGATAACTTAGGAAATACAATTGAAAAAATAGCTAACTTAAAGGAAGGATCACTTGAGAGTGATAGTAATATCTTAAGTGCTCAGAATAATATTCAAAATGAGATTGAAGCTGTCCAAAGGGAAATTGAACAAGAGGAAGCTGCTAGGATAGCGTCCATAAAAGCTAGTATCGCTAAAGCTGAAGCTAATGTTCAAAGAGAAATTGCTCAGATAGAAAAAAATGTTGGAGAAGGAACTGGACAAGTGGTAGATGCTTTAAAGGCAACTGCTGATGCAACCGTAAAGGCTTTAAAAGCTAGATTTTAACAATCAAGTAATAGGTGTAATATTTGCAAATATAGGGAGGGATATAATGAGTGTAATGGTTATTGATTATGGAGCAATTAGTGATATTACTACAGTTGCTACTAGATTAGCAGATGCATTTGAAAGTAAAAAAGAAAATTTTGTATGTACAGTTAATGAACTTAAATTAATACCTACATCGCGTAACAACCTTCGATATGCTAATGATTGTATAAATAAAAAGAATATACAATATCAATCTAAAATTGATAAACTTAAATTATTTGGTACAAAAATGAGTGAATTTTCTGAGAAGGCTAAACTGTCGGATAAGCGAGTTGCTAGCCGTATAACTTCAATAACAGAAAAATTTGAAGGAAAATATGGCATTAATATTAGTAATACTGCGGTTTGGTTGGACAAAGTAAAGAATGGTGGAATTTCTATATTATCAGCGGCTATATTAGGCGGAAATGGATTGAGCCAAAAGGGCGTAAGAGGAGTTAAAGATGGAATTAAGGATTGGTATAATAGTGGTGGCAAATATATAATAAAAGCTGTAGGAACCGTTGCGTTGGCAGTAGTAGCGGCGGCAGTTACAATATTTACATTAGGAACTGGTGCAATGTTCTTTTTTGGTATATTATCGCTAGCTTTGTTAGCAATAGATACGGTTGCTTCAGTGCATTATGATATAAAAGCTTCTCAAAAAGGAAGTAATAGATTAGAAGCAGAAAGACTATCTGGAAAAGGTGGTTTTGAAATGTTTGCATCTGGTGGTAAAGCAATTGATCAGAGATTAAATATTAACAATCATTTTTTTGAAACGGGTCTTAAAGGTGTATATGTAGCTGCAAGCGCTGCTGATTTTGTTTATGGAATGCGTAGTTTAGTAAAATCATTTAGAACTGAACTTAAAAATGTCAATTTAGCTACGAAATATGCTAAAAACAATGGCCGAATTGCGGGGATCAAACACTTTGTCCAAAAATCCTATACTTCTGTAAACAGCAAATTTACAAGAAAGAATACAACGCGAATATTAAAACCAATTCAGAGTATATTGAAGAATAACACGCAACATTATTTCCAAACAAGAAAAGTTATTAATACGGTCTTAAAACCAGTTAGATACTATAAACAACTAAAAAATTATACTTTATATCCTAAGTATAATGCAGGAAAGAAAATTGCTAATAGATTGCTGGAGCCAATAATTGGGCCGGAGCAATTAGAGTTTTCATATTAATAAAATTAAATGTAAAGTAATACGATATAAGGAGGCTACTATGAAAATATCTGAAATACTTCACGAAATAAAAAAACAACTATCTAATAAAGGAGACACTGGATATGAAGATTATCTAGATAATATAATTGGGTGTGTAGTTGAAGGTATTGACTATAAATATGATGGTTTTGTAATTGAACAATTGGAACTTGTGCTTACTGAGTTTTGGAATAATAAAATTAATTTAGATGAGACCATGGAGAAAATAAAGGATTTAATTAGCAGTCATGATGGAAAAAAATATCAACAGAAACTTGGAATGGTAAGGTATGAATTTGATAGTGATAAATTCCATAAAAACAATAAATATATGCTATATATTATTCCTATACCGACAATACTTCTACTGTTGAGACTTGTAACTACTAAAAGTAATACATCAATTGGTGTAACATTGGAGGCTATTGGAACTATATTAGTTGTATTTCTTATTATACCATATCTTTTTACTTACAATGCAAAAAAAGCTAAGTACAAAACAAATTTTATTGAAATTAAAGATAATATTTGTACGTATAATAAGGCGCAATCTGCTTATATTTTTACTGGTGTTGAGAGGAGAATTTACTACATAGATAAGGTTTCATATGCAGAAGCAAATTCAAAAAAATTAGTCATATATGGTAACATTGACGTAAAAAAATGTACCGAGGGGTCCAATAAGGTTGAATACTTTAGGACCGAAAATGAATTGAAAATACCTAATTACTATAAGAATATGGATGAGGTAATTTCATTTATTTCTACAAAAATTGAAAACAATAAAAAAAAATGCAAATAAGATTTAGAAATAAATATGTAGTTGTGAGGAGAAGATAAATGGGAAATGTAAGTATAATGCCTGCTGAGGAGTATAATCAACAAGGAAAAGTATTATTTTCACTTGAAAAATATGATAAAGCTATAGAAATGTACAAAAAAGCTGAGAATGAAGACCAAATGTTTATAGATACATATTATAATCTTGGAGAAGCTTATCTGATGCTTGATATGTATGACAAGGCAAAGGAGTCCTTTAATAAGGTACTTTTAATAGATAAGAAAAATGGAATTACATATTTTCATCTTGGTAATGTTGAATTTTTACAAGGTAACAATGATATGGGTAGAGAATATTATGTTAAGGCTGTAAATAATGGATATGATGATGCACAGCTGTACGTAAATTTAGCAAGGGTAGCAGAAGAAGCTGGGAATAAAGAAGAAGCAATTAAAAATTATAGTAAAGCAATTCTAAGAGATAAGTTTAGAGCAGATGCAAAGTTGCAAAAGGCTCTGATATATATTAACGACAATAAATATGATGAAGCTCTACAAACACTTGATAACATGATTGAGTATAATCCTGATATTTTCGAGGGACATCATTACAAAATATTGCTTAATATTCAGTTAGGTAATTATTTAGAGGCAGAAAAAACTCTGATAAAAGCACAAGCATTATTCCCAGATGATGATGGATTTGTATTTGATAGAATTCTTCTGCTTGAGGGTCAGGAAAAGTATGACGAAGCATTAGACCTAATTAAAGTAAATTATGGTGATTCAAAGGAAAGAAATATAGCATTAGAGAAAGCAAAAATTCTGGTAGCAAAAGAAAGAATAGATGAAGCTGTTAGTTTGTTTGAAGATATTAAGAAAGCTGAAGAAATATTCGATGATGAAACCAGGTTTTATCTTATAAACATTTATATTGGCACTAATAAAATCGATAAGGCATTAGCTTGCTGTAAGGAAATAATGGCCAATGGTGAAGAAAACTCATACTATTTTGCTGCTATTTATTATAATTCATTATGTTTAAGTAAATTAGGTAAAACATCTGAGGCACAACAAGCATATAAAGAAGCATTGGAGACTTTCAGATTCGCTAGTTCTTCAAATCCAGGAATGTTGGATTTAATTATTTATAGAGCATTGTGTTACAAAGAATTAAAAAATTATGATAAGGCGCTTGAAATGGTAAATTATTTAATTGCAATAGATGAAAATTTGGGAGAAGCTTATTTAATAAGAGCAGAAATTTATCAAGAGTTAAATGAAATTGATAAAGCTGAGGCAGATAGAAGCATAGCAGCTTCAAAAAGTAAGGTACTTGGTATGTTAGTAAACCATGGTTCTAAATAGAGGTGGTGATTTTTTATGGCTAAACTTACGATTGACTTAAATCAGCTAGAGCAAACTATTCTTGATTATAATAAATCGTTTGAAGAATTTAAGAAAATGAAAAAAAATTTAGATAGTATAATGGAAAATTTAAGGGGATCGGGTTGGGTTTCAGGTGCAAGCACCAAGTATTTTAAAAAATACAACGATGATTGGAGCACAAATATGGAAATGCATATGAGAATTTTTGCAAATTTACAAGAATGCTTAACAGAAGCAAAGACAAATTATTATGACCTATATCAAGATATTCCAAACTTAGGATCAGATTTGTAACTTATTGATTTAATATAGTCGTTAAAATATTATTTATATAATAGAAAAAATTAAATTTTGAAAAGCCTACTTTATATAATTAATATTTAAGAAAAAAATCAAATCGGATATGCTATTTGAAGGCAGATCGTTCGAAATGTAAAAAGCATAAAGAAAGGCCGTGAATACATGAGAAAAAAGTTTCTAAAGTTTCTAAAGTTACTACCATGGATAATTATTTTCTTAATTATAGTATATTTTGATTTAACTATAGAACATGGACCAGGATCTGGACTTTAATTGAAATAAATTAAGCGACTTGGAGAGCAAAGATAGACATTCATAAGAATATTTTGCAAATTTACAAGAGTGTTTAACAGAAGCAAAGACTTATTGCAATATTCTTAATAAGATATACCAAACTTAGGATCAGATTTATAATTTATTAATTCATTATAGTCGCTAAAATAGCGTTTATATAAATAAAAAATTTTTAGGAGGTATTTATATGTCAAGAATTATGATTACACCAGAGGAACTTAGAGCATCTGCAAGTAAATTTACACAAAAGGCTGGAGAGGTAACAGACATAATTACAACATTAAGAGGTGAAGTTAACCGTCTTGAAAGTTCATGGGAAGGTGCAGCACAAAGTTCATTTTTGCAAGCTTTTTTAGACATGAGTAAAGTATTAGAACAATTCCCAAAAGTTTGCAGTGACGTAACTGGACAATTAAATGGAGTTGCTCAGACTATAGAAGAAACAGATGCATCTTTAGCTAGCCAACTTAAAGGATAATATCACAATAACCATGATAATGGTTTAATAAGTAAGTTGTAGAAAGTATATAAAAAAAGAGCTTGTTATTAAAAAAGCTACTTAAAAACACTAACATAAAGAAAAAGGGGCTGTCTTAAAATGATTAATAGAATCATTGGATAGAGCAGCTCCTTTTTATACATAGTTATGGAATTAACAACAATATATAGTTAAACAATAGATAACAAAAGAAAAAAGATAGGACAGATTTATGACAAAACAATAAAATATTTTAACATAATAAAAACAGAAAAAATAAATAAGGGGGAATAAATAAATGAGAAAAGGAATACTTATTATGTCACTTGCATGCACCTTAACTTTAGTTTTATCAGCATGTGGTGGAGGAACCAATGTATCGGAGAAGGTAACGAATAATGATAAAGTGAAACAGAGTGTCCCAAAAACAGAAAATACAAAAACAGTAGATACAAAAACAACTAATGCAGCTGTTCATTCATTTAAAGTAGCTGATGATTTTTGGGTTACATACAACGGTAAAAAATATAGTTTTCCTACAGATACTTCAATGATTAAAGATTGGAAGGCAGATGAAGTAACTGGTGAATTAAAGCCTAATCAGTATGGTTTATCAGTAAGTTATAATAAAGAGGGATATGTGCCTATATCAGCGACACCTGTTAATGACTCGACTACAAGCAAGAAACTAGCTGACTGTAAAATAGCAGGAATATCAGTTTATAAATTTTCAAGACTAAAGACAATGGAAGTAGCGCTTCCTAATGGAATTAAGATAGGAAGTTCATATTCAGATGTAATAAAGGCATACGGAAAGCCTACAGTTGATAAGGTAAATAAGGATGATGCAACGCTTAAATCAGTGCAGTATAATTTAGAATCAATGATATATGTAAGGATAGATGTAACAAATAATGTTATTAGTGGATTTAAAATAATGTATATGCCAAACTAAGGTTATAAACAATAGGACTTGGAATTAAACTGGTACTTTTTTATTAAATTGAAATAGTTTGCGCAAACTCATGTGGATAACATATTAGCTAAAAAATACATAGAAAAAATTAATGGGAGTGAACTACTGAAGTTTATAGCGATATAAATTTAGTGCTTTTTCTTCGTAAAAATAAAAGAAATGGTCAACTCGAGTGGATTAGAAAAATAGGGTTAGTAAATAAATATTATCCGTTAACCCTATTTTTAGTTGTATATTATTTGTATAATACATAAAAAATAAATCCCCTTTGCTAATCTAGCAAAGGGGATTTATTTATATTACAACTTATTATAGAGTTAGATACTAGTCTATAATTATTCAGTCGTTTCTTCTTCTTTTTTTAGTCTTTTATTTTTTCTTGATTTAGATTTTATAAAGATAATTACTCCACCAAGACATAGTACCAATAAAGTTCCTATAAAAGGAAGTATACTACGAGGATTACTAGTAAGTTTTGGAGCTTTAATAGATTTAATAGCACTTACAAGTGTCTTATTCTCAATTGTAAAGTGGATTGTTTTGGTTGCTACATTGTCAGCTGTATCTGTAGCTTTAATCACTAAGGTATAATGACCAGCATCATTAATAGCGAGCCCATAGATATATGGTTTACCATTCAATGTCATTTGATATTTTACAGCTTCCTCTTGATAAATTTCAGGAATAATTCCTGCTTTATAGGATTTACCTTCCTGAACATTTGTAATTCGTATAATAGGTGGTGTAGTTTTAATGAAAAATGTAAATGATTTTTTAGTTTCTTTTCCAGATTTATTTTTAGCAGTTACTATAATTGTGTGTTTTCCTTCGATGGTTATATCTTCACCATGATATACTTCACCATCTAAAGTCATTGAAATTGAATCAAGTCCATATTTAGAATGTGTAATTAAGTATGGCTTTATCATTGTATTAAAAGTTTTATTATTCAATGGAGTTCTAAACTCAATTGAAGGACTACTCTTATCAATTACAAAGTGAATTAATTGCTCATTACTATTTTCAGCTTTGTCGCTTGACGATAATTTTAAATCATAAACTCCATCTTTAGTTATTTTGCCATTAGAATAACTTACACCGTTTAATGTCATTGAGGAACTAAGTAAATTGGCGTCCGAAAAGGTTATATTAGGATCTACGTCAGTTGCGTAAAAGAAACTTTGAATTAAACCTGATACATTAATTTTTGGTCTAATTGTATCTAATATAAATGTCGAAGTTGTTGGTTTTGAAATATTTCCAGCTTCATCTATTGAAATTGCTTCTATTACATATTTTTGATTTTTCGTTAATACTGGCAAATTATTAGGATTAACTGAAACACCGTTTATTAACACTTCAAAAATAGTATCTTCAGGTGAACCCTTAGTTATCTGTGGTTTAAAAATTGTGTTAACATAAGGAGCATTTTCATTAAAAACTAGTACTGGCAGAGTGCGATCAATATTAAAGGTCAAATCTTTTGTAGTAACATTTTTAGCAAGATCATATGTAGAGGTCTTAATTATGTATTTGCCCTCTTCTGTTTTGCTGAAGTTGTATGAATATGAGCCATTTGCATTTCTTTTAATGCCACTGCTTACATCACTACCATTTATAGTGATCCTACTAGAAGATGGATCAAGATTTTTATCATAAAAAGTAACTATGCCACTAGTAGAAGCATTATTGTTAAATTCATTATCAAGAACTCCACTGATACTAATAGTGGGAGCAGTTTGATCAATTGTATAACTTATAGATTTTACTGATTCTGGGTTTCCTGCTTCGTCCTTAGCTATAATCGTAAGTTCATAGTCGCCATTATCAGATGTAGGAAAGGAAAAAGTATTGTTTATAATATTGAAATTAGCATTTGCTTGTATTTGTTTCCCATTCTTAGTAAGCTTAAATATGGGATACCCGCTAGCAAGGCTATCATCAGTAATCTTAACTATAGGTGTAATAGTGTGATTATTAGTATATTCTTTATTAGTTACACCCATTATTTCAATTTCAGGTGAGCTCCTATCAATAGTAAAGGAGAGGTTTTGAGGGGTTGTAATATTAGATGCATAGTCTTCAGCCGTAACTGTAAGATTATAAGTGCCCGCTGCTAAAGCCGGATAGGAATATAAGCCATCAGGATTAGCACTTGGTGTGATATTATTTATTTGAATACCATCTCTTGTTAGTTTAAAATGAGTTTTACTATCATCAAGATAAGAATCAGTTATTTCTATTTTAGGTGTAGAAATATTTGTATAACTATTATTAGCTATCCCAGAAAAAGTAATATTGGGAGCAGTCCGATCAATTGTATAACTTATAGATTTTATAGATTCTGCGGTTCCCGCTTCGTCTTTAGCAATAATCGTAAGTTCATATTCACCACCTTCAGATGTAGGAAATGAAAAAGTATTGTTTATAATATTAAAATTAGCATTTGTTTTTATTTGCTTTCCATCTTTAGTAAGTTTAAAAGTTGGATAGCCGCTAGCAAGGCTATCATCGGTAATTTTAACTATAGGCGTAATGGACTCATTATTAGTATATTCTTTATCAGTTACACCCATTATTTCAATTTCAGGTGAGCTCCTGTCAATAGTAAAGGAAAGATTTTGAGGGCTTGTAATGTTAGATGCATAGTCTTCAGCTGTAATTGTAAGATTATAAGAACCCTCTGCTAAAGCCTGAAAGGAATATGATCCATCAGGATTAGTAATTGGTGTAATATTATCTAATGTAATACCATCTCTTTTTAGTTCAAAATGAGTTTTACTAGTATCAAGATAAGAATCAGTTATTTTTATTTTAGGCGAAGAAATATTTGTATAACCGTTATTAGCTACCCCAGAGAAAGTAATTAGGGGTGCAGTCCTATCAAAAATAATAGAAGAATCATCAGTTGTGGAAGTATAGTCTATGGACTTGTTTCCTGCATAATCCAATAAAGAAGAAATATTAAAGTTTATGGGTGCATCATCGTCGTTTTCAGCTAATTTATAACTTGCAGAGTATATGTCCCCAGAAATTAAGATAACGTTGCAATCATGACCATTTATTTTGATAAATTGATTATCTTTAAGTTTTTCACTACTGGTAAAGGTTAATTTAACAGTATCTGAGACATTGGCATAGTTAGAAAGCAGGCTATTACCATTGCTTAATTTTAAATTTATATCACTAAAGGTAGGCACAGTTTTGTCAAAAGTTACAATATCTTTACCTGGAACTGATGGAATACCTATATTGCCAGCTTCATCCATTATTCCATCAAAGTCATATTTTATTTGACCATCTTTAGTCGTATTATCGAGGATATATTTAGCTTTATAGTGGTTAGAATTAGGATCCTTAACAGCTAGAACACTATGTCCATCTATATTTACGGTTGTAGTTTTAGATTCAGTCCCATCTGTATCAAATTCTAAAGTTACTTCATTATCTGGTTTGGCAAGATCAGATAATGTATTATTTGATTTGAAAGTAACATTACTAATAGCTGGTGATATTTTATCATGTTTAATGGTTTTATCATCAGTTACAGACTTTATGGTTGATGGATTAATATTTCCAGCGAAATCAGCCAAGTTTGAAATATTAAAGATTATATTTTCTGGATCACTGTCTTTTAAAATATAATCAGATGTATAAGTATATGTAGAATTCGCAGAGCTACTAAGTTGAGGCTTAACTGTTTCACCAAATATTGATATTAGTGTTGAAGGATTTCGTAAATCAAGTGGCATATCAGTTGTAAAGTTTAAATGAATGGTTGAGCCATTTTTAGCTGATTGTTTAGAGCCACTTGAGTCTATACCAACATTACTAACGGTTGGAATCGATTTAAAGAAAGTAACACCACTTCCATAAGTAATAGAAGTCTCCTTTTGGAGAGAAACTACATCAACTATAATTGATAATTGCTCAATTACAAAACTTACATCACCTTTACTATTAGCATCTGTTAATGTGTAGGTAGCGTTGTAGGTGGTCGGAGTAAGTGCTGTAGTAATAGCGGAAACACCATCAATTTTTACTACGGGAACTTTAGTAAGAGGACAAAAACTGGAAAAATTTAAAGTGATAATATCACCAGGTTTTGCATAATCTTTATTTTTATTATTAGAAGATAACGTAACTTCAGATAATATTGGATTTATAAAATTAATGGAATCACCAGAACTTAATTTAGAAACATTTGTTTCCATAGAGTTTGAAGCAAGATCTACTACATCACTAATGTTAAATGTAATTAGACCTTCTTGATCTTTATGGTCTAGTTTATAGGTTGCAGTAAATTCATTATTACCAATTGAATTTACATCAAGTGTATTGCCCAAAATTGTTACAGTTGGTTTTTTAGAAAGACTTTCGCTACTTGTGAATTTTAAGGTAATTGTGTCTCCAACTTTCGCAGTTGAAGAATTACTACTTGAAATGATGTTTACCAGAGGTAAGGTAGGTAAAGTTTTATCTTCGCCGTTATCTGATGGTAAATTATTTTTCTGAGGTATTTGGTCTTGCAAGTTAACCGGTTGTGTTATCGGAGTTGCATTTACTGGAACAATTCCAGTTGAAACTGTAAAGCATATTGCAATAAGTGTTGCTAATTTCTTACGATTCAAGAAATATCTCCCCCTTGATTATTATACAATTATAATATAATTTTACAGTAAATTATGATATAATACAACCATATAAGACATAAAAAACCAAATAAAGCAATAAATATGAATACTTTAAAATTCTAATAGTTATTTTAAATATTAATAGATATAAGAAAGATAGGATGGTCAAATTATGGATATGATTGGTAGTGTTTTTGAAGATAAGTATCAAATCCTTGATATTTTAGGACGAGGTGGAATGAGCACAGTTTATCTTGCAAAAGATATAAAGTTACAAAAATTATGGGCGATTAAAGAAGTTTCTATAAGCACAATTAATTCTAAATCAAATTTGATGGCCGAAACTAATATACTCAAAAAATTAGATCATCCCGCACTTCCAAGAATAGTAGATATAATTACAAAGGAAGATCGAATTTATCTAGTACTGGATTATATCGATGGTATTTCATTAGATATACAATTACAAGAAGTTGGGATAATTGAAGAAAAGACTGTAATTGATTGGGCTAAGCAAATTTGTGATGTACTTAATTACTTGCATTGTCTTAAGCCTAACCCTATTATATATAGAGATATGAAACCAGGTAATTTAATGCTTACTTCTCTTGGCAAAATTAAATTAATTGATTTTGGAATTGCAAGAGAGTATAAAGAAGAAGTATCTGCAGATACAACTTGTATTGGAACAAAGGGATATGCTGCACTTGAGCAATATGGAAGCCACCAAACGGACGCTAGGACAGATATTTATAGTTTAGGTGTTACGTTATATCATTTATCTACAGGCAGGGGTCCTAATGATCCACCTTATGAGATCAAGCCAGCACGAGAGATAAATCCATTGCTTTCCGAAGGGTTTGAATATATAATCTCAAAATGTACACAGCAGGACCCAACGCTTAGATATCAGTCCGTTAAGGAACTTATTTATGATTTTGAAAATATACGTAAACTAAATTCAGTTTATAAAAGCATGGTAAGAAAAAAAATGATAAAAGTATATGTTGTGATGTTTTCATTTGTAATATCATGCATTTTTATTTTTATTGGAGCTTTTGGTATAAAACAAGAAAATATTAAAGAATATAATAGTATCAGTGAAAATGGACAAGCTTTAAAAGCACAAGGAAAATATGATCAAGCGATTACAACCTTTAAGTTAGCTATTGAAGAAAACAAGAATAGGCCAGAAGCATATGTAGATATTGGGAATACGTATCTTGAAGATACAAGACTTGAGGAAAATCAAAGATTGGAAAAATGTATCAGCTATTTAATTGATGATGTTATGCTAAAAGATTTAAAAGTTGCTGATGATGAAGAAATATTAGAACTTATGGGAACTACGTCTTTTAAAGAAAAAAATTATAAAGAAGCCTATAAATATTTTGGAAAGATAGAAAATCCGGTTGATAAGGCTGTGCCATATTACAAAGCTACAGCTCAGGTACTTGGGTATAATCAGAATTCAACTAAGGATGTATTAAGAATAGTAGCTAATCTAGAAAATTATAATGAGACTATCCCGGATGTAGACACGAGAATAAGAGGTTACATGGATTTATCAGATATATATTTAAATAATTTAAATGTATATCCAAACAGCTTTGATATGATTATTAAGCTTTTAGAAAAAGCGAATTCCTTAGTTAAGGCAACTGGAAAAGGAACAGCAGATTACAAGTTGTACGCAAGACTAGGAAAAGCATATAGTGATAAAGGAGATTCTATTGGCGTAAAATCTGCTAAATATATTACTTTAATGAAAAAAAGTCTAGAATATTATAATTTAGCATTAGATAATGGTTTTAACAAGATAGATGGATACTATTCTATTGGAAATGCATATGAAGAAATTGGTGACTATAAGAATAGTGAAAAAACATTTAAAAGAATGATATCTGTTTTTCCAGTTGATTACCAAGGGTATACTCAATTAGGATTACTTTATTATAATGTTGAAATTCATAAGCCGACTCTAAAGAAAGATTACACTAAAGTGAATACTTATTATAAACTAGCTTTAAAAAGATATAATCGATCAACAAATGACTATGGATTTGGTTTGCTCGAAAGTCGTATAAAAGAATTGAAAGCTACAAAGTCGATAAAATAAGAGGGCGAATATGTGGATAAAAATTTATATATAAGATATATAATACTTCTAATTATCGGATGTTTAGGAGCAATAGCAAGTATCGTTATTGGAATATATATTTACATTAAGGAAGATTTGAATGAATACATAAGTTTCAGCTTTTTAACAAAGTTAAAATTAAAGAATAGATCTGATAAACAAAAAAAAGAGGGTTTAGTAGCACAATCTACTCGATTAGCGATTAAAGCTCAAAAAAATATTAAGGAAAAAGAAGAAGTAGAGGATAATACCACATTATTAGATGAGGATACTACATTATTAAATGAGAATACTACGTTATTAGATGATGAGAAAATGAATTAAATCATATGATAATGTATGTGTAAGAGTCTCCAGTGGGGGCTCTTTTTTAGTTGATATTGATAATTCTTAGAAATTTATATTTGCAAATTAAATATTAAAAACATGAAAACAAATAATTAATCATATTATATCTATAAGCTCTAGTAGGAGGAACATCTGTGTTTTTCATAAATTGTTTATTAGATATGATTGGAAATGTTACATTTTTAACAGCTTATATAACTGGTAATAATTCATTTCCTCAACCACTAAGTGAGGAAGAGGAAAAATATTATTTAACAAAGTTTGCGGAAGGTGACTTATTAGCCAAAGCAACATTAGTTGAACGAAACTTGAGATTAGTTGCACATATAGTAAAAAAATATTCTTACCCAGGAAAGGATGTAGATGATCTTATATCGATTGGAACTGTGGGACTTATTAAGGGTATAGATTCATTTGATATGAATAAGGGAATAAGACTGGCAACTTATGCTGCAAGGTGCATAGAAAATGAAATACTCATGCTAATTCGGAGTAATAAAAAAATAAAAGGGGAAGTGTATCTGCAAGATCCTATTGGTACGGATAAAGAGGGAAAAGAGGTGTCCCTTATGGATGTATTACGTAGTGAGGAAGATTCTGTTATTGATATAGTAGAAAATAAAATACAAATTAAAAGGCTTTATAGTAAGATAAACCTAGTTTTGAAAGATAGAGAAAAAGTAATAATTCAAATGCGGTATGGATTACTTGATGGTAAGCCTCGAACACAAAGAGAAATAGCAATAATACTTGGGATCTCAAGGTCATATATTTCTAGAATTGAAAAGAGAGTACTTAAGAAGCTGAATAAGGAATTAGGCAGTAATAACAATTCGGTGTAATCAAAGCAAAATGATAGAGAATATTATAAACAAATAGAAAATTATGTTATCTACAAAAGATTGGTGTTTTTGTATTCAAAAACATGATATTATGTATTAGTAATACCCTATATTACTATATAGGAAGAGAGATTATATTAAATAAAACATATTATATAAACAATGCCCAAAACAGTATACAGAGAGGATGAAAAATATGTTATACGGATATGCAAGATGTTCAACAGATAACAGTAAACAGGATATAGGAATGCAAGTAAGCAAATTAAGAGAATTAGGAGTCGTTAGTGATAAAGTATATTTAGAGTTTAATAAGCTATTAGATAAAGTTATTGAGGGAGATACAATAGTTGTAACGCAAGTTAGCACAATAACAGATTCGACTATACAATTATGTGAAATTATAGAACTTGCTAGGTCTAAAAAAATTAAATTGGTCTTAGGTGATTTTGTAGTTGATTTTACCAAAAAAGCAACTGAAGGAAGTTTAATTGGAATACCTTGCATTAATAGATAATAATGTTCTAGTAAAAATAAATCCATGAATAAAAGGGGGTAGTAATATAATATTACTACCCTAATTTATTTAAGAAAGTAACTGAATTACAAGTGGATTTACCTTCCTACTGTCATATTTACCTTTTAGTTTTGGCATAATAGCTTTCATGACTTTACCCATGTCACCTTTACCCTTGAAACCATTCTCAGTAATAACTTCTGTAATAATTGCTTTTGCTTCATCTTCAGTAAATTGCTTTGGCATATAAAGTAAAAGCAATTCAATAGATGTTTCTGATTCAGATATGACTTCTGCATTATTAGCTTTTTTTGCATAGTCTAGAGTTTCATGCAATTGTTTAATTGTCTTTTCAATAATATTTACGAGATCGACTTCTTCAATTTCCTTCTTTGAATCCATTTCTTTAGTTTTAACGTCAGCCATTAAAGTTCTTAAAGTAGTTAGTCTTATTTTATCCCTACTCTTCATATATTTAATAATATCGTCTTTTATTGTCTGTTTTAACATATGTATTTACCTCCTAATGATTTAGTATAATTACAAAAATATTGTTGTTTTTGCAAAAGCATACTGTATAGGTACATTATACTCTTATCGTAGAGGAAGGACATATATATTTTATTTATCAAATAT
>ERZ1463037.23-NODE-23-length-28181-cov-12.749520_pt1 | contig 28181 bp, 29 predicted proteins | sample MGYA00564484_ERZ1463037 | MGnify/ENA primary metagenome ERZ1463037 (study PRJEB39244, sample SAMEA3635151) | Helicobacter pylori | study: EMG produced TPA metagenomics assembly of PRJEB11511 data set (Assembly of a 5300-year-old Helicobacter pylori... | reverse complement strand
CTAATGAATCCGCAACTAAATATGATGGAATACCCATGTCTATTAACCTTGATATTGAAGACGTTGCGCCATTGGTATGAAGAGTTGAAATTACCAGATGTCCAGTTATAGAGGCTCTTACAGCTATTTTTGCAGTCTCCTCATCTCTTATCTCCCCAATCATTATAAGGTCAGGATCCTGCCTTAAAATGCTTCTAAGCCCTATTGAAAAAGTAAGTCCCGCTTTGTTGTTTACGTTTACTTGGTTAATTCCAGGCATATTATATTCTATTGGATCCTCTATTGTAATTATATTTTTAGTTTTACTGTTAATTTCATTTAGTAGCGCATATAATGTTGTTGATTTTCCACTTCCTGTAGGTCCTGCGACTATTATCATTCCATTAGAAAGTTTTAAAGCACTTTTTAAAAGAGTTACTTTCTCCTTACTAAAACCTAATGAGTCCAAATTAATGAATCTTTCGACTTTGTATAAAACCCTTATAACTAACTTCTCTCCATACATTGTAGGCAATGAAGATACTCTAAAGTCATAATCTATACCATCTATATTTTCTGTCATCTTCCCATCTAGCGGAGTTAATTTTGTAGCTATATCCATATTAGCCATTATTTTTAATCTAGTACATAATGATTTATATACATTTTTAGGAATTTTATTTATTTCATTTAAAATTCCATCTACCCTCAATCGAATTAAAGCAAAATCCTTAAAAGGCTCTAAATGAATATCACTAGCCTCTGCATTTATGGCCCTCTTTAACAAGGAATTCGTTATCCTTATAACCGGAGCATCCTGAGCCCCCAATGTAGAATGTCGTTCTTCATTGTTTTGTTTGATTTCTAAAATATATTCTTTTTCCATCTCCTCAACTGCAACATTTACAATTTGTTTTACATAACAGTTCTCAATGGCCTCTTCAATATGACTAGTAATATCGAAAAACACTTTAATTTTTTTATTTGTTATAAATTTTAGTTCATCAATAACTGTTATTTCAAATGGATTTGAAAAAGCAACACGTACCTCATTATTGCTATCATTAAATGGTATTAAACTGTACCTAGTAGCTACCTCCTTTGATATTAAATTAAAAGCTTCATCATTTATACATATAGATTCTAAATCGATATAAGGTATGCCAAAATTAATCTCTAATACCGAAATAAGTTTCTTTTTATCTATTTTTGTATCATTCATAATAATTTGCTCTTCGCTACACCTATTTAAAAGTGAACCTTCCTTTACTTCTTTGTATTGACTTATAGTAATAATTTTCTTATCTAATAATATTTGGAGCAAATTTTTTTTCATGGTATTTTACCTCTCTTGATACGTAAAATTTATAAAGGATATCCTATTTGTAAGCATTGTCAATTTCAGAAATTATATTCACTTATGCAGAAATAATTTCCATAAAAAAAACAACTGTACTATTTTTAAATAGACAGTTGTATATAATTTAACTTATTGGAAATTGCCCTTTGAAAACATTTTCTGCTGGCCCTTCCATTAGAACCTCTCCATTAACAATTTCTATATTAAGCATTCCACCAGGAACTTGAACTTTGACTTTTGCCTCGGTATATCCAAGTCTATTTGATGCTACCACTGCTGCACAACTACCAGTACCGCATGCAAGAGTTGGTCCTGCTCCCCTTTCCCAAGTCTTAACTTTTATCATGTTTTTATCCACAATTTCACAAAAGTTTACATTTGTCTTTTGTGGAAATAGACAGTTATTCTCAATAAATTTCCCCGTACTAACGTCATAATCTTGGAGTTTTCCAAAAACAACGGTATGTGGTACTCCCATAAGTAATGATGTAATATAATAGTCCCTATTATTAGTGTTTAACTTCTTATTTATTATTTCGACAGATGATAAAGCTGGGATGCTTATAGGATTAAAATTATATTTTCCCATATTTATGGTAACACCTTTAAACACTCCATCACATACAGATATACTTGCAAGTTTTACTCCATCACCAGTTTCGATTTTTATATTTTCCCCTAATATGTATTTTTTTTCAAAGATATATTTAGCGAAACATCTAATACCATTTCCACACATAGAAGCATAAGACCCATCAGCATTCATTATTATCATCCGAATATCTGCTATAGTACTTTTTCTAACCACCAAAATTCCATCAGCACCTATTCCATAATGCCTATTACAAAGTTTTTTAGCCAGCACTCCTAGATCATTATATTTTTCATCTAAATCTTCAATAACAATAAAGTCATTTCCTGTTCCCTGCATTTTAGTAAAATTTAAAATTTCCATATAACTCCTCCTTTTATATTCATATACCGTGACTTTTCATTAATTTTCTTTAATGGTATACTATTATTAGTAGTTTATCTAATATTTCGCTTATACATAAATATCTAATATTTTAATATTATTAAATGTTAAGCGTGATGTGAAGTTTATCTAAAGAACAATATATTATATATAACAGTATATAATATATTGTATTATTTACAAAGCATAAATAAAAATTATAATGATAAAACAAACTGAAAGGATGATATATATATGGCATTGGATGGAATTTTTTTATCTAGCCTCATTAAGGAAATAAAAGATGTAATCATAGATTGTAGAGTTGATAAAGTAACCCAACCAGAGAAAGATGAAATCATACTAAGTTTCAAAAAAAATAGGAAAGTACATAAATTGCTAATAAGTTCAGGCGCTAATTATCCTAGAATTCACTTTACAGACTTTAACCTAGAAAACCCAAAACAAGCCCCTATATTTTGCATGGTTCTAAGAAAATATTTAAATACAGCCACTGTCTTAGATGTTAAACAACTAAATTCAGATAGGTTACTAGTTATTGACTTTAAAAGCAGTGACGAATTAGGCTTTGATAGTATGTACTCATTAGTAATTGAAATAATGGGTAGACATAGCAATATCAGTCTCGTTCGGACTCGTGATAATATAATTATGGATAGCATTAAACATGTTGGCGCAGATGTCAATAGTTTTCGTGTTTTATATACCGGTGTTGAATACATTTACCCACCAGCCTCTACAAAATTAGATGCTTTTAATTTTGAGTATGATGAATTTTACAAATATATAACTACAAAAGACATACAATTCACTGATAAATTTTTTACAGGTACTTTCACAGGCGTAAGTTCAAACCTTTCCTCAGAACTTGTGTATAGATACCTCGCTAAAAATACTGATTTTAACTTAGAAAACGCTAAAAACATATATAATTTTGCAACAGACCTTTTTAAAAACATGCATGAAAATATATTTTTAGCAAGCTATGCTAAAAATGGTGTATTAAAAGATTTTCATTCTTTTGAGCTTACCTCACTAAAAGATAACGAGATAGAAAAATTTGATTCACCTTCTAAGCTTATCGAAACTTTTTATTTTCGTAAAGACAAACATGATAGATTAAACGCTAAAAGCTCTAACCTTCAAAAAATAGTTAATACAAACATTAGTCGTTGTGACAAAAAAATAAGAATACTTAATGCAACTTTAAAAGACTGTTCCACTAAAGGTACTTATAAATTGCAGGGTGAACTCCTAACTGCAAATATATACTCACTTAAAAAAGGCGACAAATTTGCAAATCTTGTTAATTATTACAGTGACAATGGTGAATGTATTAAAATCAAACTTGATGAGCATAAAACTCCATCACAAAATGTACAACACTATTATAAAAAATACAATAAATTTAAAATAGGCGAAGAAATGGCTCTAATTCAAATGAAGCTTACAGAAAATGAATTAAAATATCTTCATTCAGTCTTTACCAACATATTAAATGTAGATAACTATAGTGGAATAGAAGATATTAAAAATGAACTAGTAGAAACTGAGTATATTAAAATAAAAAAACACGGTAAAACTAAAAAAGTAAAACCAACCAAACCCAGACACTTCATGTCAAGTGATGGCATTGATATTTATGTTGGTAGAAATAATATTCAAAATGATCTTTTAACTTTAAAATTTGCCAATAAAAACGATATGTGGCTCCACACCAAAGATATACCTGGTTCTCATGTTATTATTAAAAACATTGGTGATATCCCAGAAAACACTCTACTTGAAGCAGGGAATTTATCAGCATTTTATAGTAAGTCCAAAAATTCTTCAAGTGTGCCGGTGGATTATACGCAAGTAAGGAATGTAAAGAAACCCTCAGGAGCAAAACCTGGAATGGTTATTTACACAACAAATAAAACTATATATATAACTCCTGTTGAAAGTACTTTAAAACGAATAGAATAAAATGTGTGTGAAAGTTCTCCTGGCGTTACTTAAAATAAGAACTTAAATCGTGAAATTCTATTAACAAATTCTAATTTTTTTCAAATATAAAATTCTCTATCACTCACATTCGCCTTCCTGGCTCAGGTTCGCTAGCCTGCCATCCTAGCAGGCTTACGAGAATTTTTTATTGGAAAAATAAGAATTTATAAATTGAATTTCAATGTTTTTTCGCTACTTATTGTAAGCAACTTAGGAGAAATCTCATACTATTATGCAGTATTTAAATATATATAAACGATGGCAGAAAGAAAAAATAATAGCTCTCAATAATCCCCACAAAAAAATCTTTTAGCCGTTAGGCTGCATATGTGGTAAACAACATCAATTGATATTGTGCTACATTCAGGATATCCATATATGCTTAATATAATAATACCCACATCTATAAATTCAACATCAGATTTGTTGATAAATAAGAATCATTCAACCCTTCTGTTTTTATAATAATATTCTTTATCACGTTCATCTATAGTTCTTAAAACATGACATGGATTTCCTACAGCAATTACATTTTCAGGAATATCATGAGTAACAACACTTCCAGCACCTATAACAGAATTATTCCCAATAGTGATGCCTGGTAAAATCACTACATTAGAGCCAATCCATACATCGTTACCAATTCTTACTGGAATTGAAAATTGATTACCTGGTCTGCGAAGAATTGAGTCAACAGGATGTCCTGTTGGTGTTATTGTAACATTAGGTGCTATCATTACATGCTTACCTATATAAACATCAACATCATCTACAATTACCAAATTGAAATTAGCATAAAAATAGTCACCAATATGCACGTTTGTACCATACGCCATATGAACTGGTGGTTCAATCCAAATATTCTCACCCATATCGCCCAATAATTTTTTTAGCAAATCTTTCATTTTTATTTCTTCACTTGGATGTGTGTGATTATACTCATATAATAACTCTTTACACCTTGTACGTTCCTCTTCAAGACCCTCTCCAGCATCTATATACAACATACCATTTTTCATTTTCTCTCTAATTGTCATAATAACCTCCATAACTTATAAAATTCATTTAAATTAATGCTTAATATTTTGTAAATAACCTTTACTTTGATATTTATTACGATTACAGAACAACTTATAAATAGATTGTACCATTTAACTAAATGAAATCCAGCATTTTTTTATTAAATATTGGTAATTTATTTCTTCAAAATATATAAATAGTTTCTAATTCATTTACCAAAATAGAAAAAAGATAAGACAAAGAGTATATTATACATATACCCCCAGTCTTATCTTTATTGAAAACTCCTCATACCATTCCAACAGTCGGATATCTCTTCCTTATCCCTTGACCTCCCTCTAAGACATACATAATATTATGACTTTCTTCGGAAGTGACTTGAAATAAGAAGAGCAGAAAAAATTGAAATTTAATTTAGAAATTCTTGTTTTGTAAATGGAAAATTCTCGTAAGCCTGACAGGATGCATGACAATTAATAATTGTTATGTCCCCCAGAGACCTACCCAGAGGCCCAGGCTAGCGAACCCGAGACAGGACGTCGAGTGTGAGCGATAGTGAATTTTCCATGAACAAAACACTAGAATTTCTTAATTGAATTTCACATTTCAAGCTCTTATTTCAAGTCACGTAGGAGAAAGTCTATAATTCTCTAGTCTTCCTTCTTTTTCCTAGGTATTTCTTTTATATATTGGTAATAGTAACATAACAATCTTCCATTATATAATTTTCTATTTTTATCTGCTTTCTTTCCAAAATCCTTTTGAAAATCACGATTAGCTGTTATAACAAAGCAAGACCATTCATTTAATCTTGAATACATAGCACCAAGATCAATATGAAGTCTCTTTACTTCCTCAACCTCGCCTAGTCTTTCTCCGTATGGTGGATTTGTTATTATAACTCCATACTTTTGCCTTGAGGCAAACTCCTGCATTGGTATCTTCTGAAATTTAATAAATTCCTTAACACCAGCTTTTTCTGCATTATCTATTGCTGTCTTAATTAGTCTTCTATCTATATCTGAAGCTAATATTTCAACTGGATTAGAATTTATAGTTCGTTTTGCACCTACGCGTACTTGCTCCCAAATATCTTTATCCATACTTGGCCAATTTTCTGATACAAATTCTCTATTTACTCCTGGCGCCATATTTTTTGCTATAAGTGCTGCTTCTATTGCTATAGTTCCTGAACCACAAAGAGGATCAGCAAGTACTCTTGTGCTATCCCATTTACTTATTAAGACAAGAGCAGCAGCTAGTGTCTCCTTGAGTGGTGCCTCACCAGCATATTCTCTATACCCTCTCTTATGTAATCCAACACCTGAAGTATCTATTGATAAAGTTACAACATCTCTTAAAACTGAAACCTCAATCTTATAGACCGGTCCCTCTTCTGTAAACCATTCTTTATCATATTTTTTCTTCATAGATTCTACTACTGCTTTTTTTACTATACTCTGACAATCTGGAACACTATGTAGTTGTGACTTTACAGATTTACCTACGATATGCATGTTGCCATCTTCTGGTATTAAATTACCCCACTCAACAGCTTTTGTACCTTGAAATAATTCTTCAAAAGACAATGCATTAAATTCAGCCATTTTTATAAAAAGTCTCTCTGCAGTTCTTAACCAAATATTGCATATAGCAATATCCATTTCATCCCCTTCAAACATGACTCTTCCATTTTCAACTATTAAATCCTCGTACCCTAGTGCCTTTAGTTCTTTAGCTGTAACTGCTTCTAACCCAAAGGTTGTAGTGGCTATTAAAGTATATGTCATATATTATCTCTCCCATTTCTTCTTTTCCTTAGGAATATTTAAATAAATATTATAATAACTTTTATTTATTTCAATGTCCCTTTTAACTTGTATCACTCATATTATAATATCTCTATTTGCTATTATTGTCTATAATTTTTATATTAACCGTTCTTTGAAAAAACAAAAGTGCCAGAACTAGTCTGACACTACATATTATGATTTTCTTAATTCTCTCCCGACTTGCTTGTTTGAGGTAAAACTAAATTTAATACTATACCAACCAAAGTTGCAAGTGCAACACCTGCTATTTGTACTTGTGCGCCTGCAAAGTTGAAATTAATTCCCCCTCCACCTACTCCTAAAACTATTATAACTGAAGAAATGACTAGGTTTCTCTTTTTACTAAAATCAACCTTATCTTCTACAAAGATTCTAAAACCAGAGGATGCTATTATTCCAAATAACATTACACTCACTCCACCAATTACAGGTAATGGAATATTACCTATAACTATAGCTACAGGCCCTATAAATGATAATACAATTGCAATGATTGCCGCACCGCCAATTACCCAAACACTATAAACTTTTGTGATTGCCATAACGCCTATATTCTCACCATACGTAGTGTTAGGTGGTCCCCCTACAAATCCAGCAAACATTGTAGCAATACCATCTCCAAGTATTGATCTATGAAGCCCTGGATCTTTTGTAAAATTGCGACCACAAACATTACTTGTAACATATACATGTCCAATATGTTCTGCAAGTGTTACAAAAGCTATTGGAGCCATAAGCATAATAGCATTTATGTTAAATGTCGGTAAAACAAAACTCGGCAATTTAAATAATTTTGCTGATGCTATTTCCTTTAGAACTTCATGTGGAATTACTCCAAATAATATGGACAGTATATAACCAACTACCATCGCAATTAAAATAGGTACTACTCCGAAAAATCCTTTAAAATACATAGTCCCCACTATTGCTACACCTAAAGTTGTCATTGATATAAATATCCATGTAGATCTAGCTACGCCTTCAAGTCCAGGATCCGTAAATGTTGAATTTAGCCCTGACCAATTTATTGCACCACTTGCAAGACTTAGGCCAATTACAATTACAACTGAAGCTACAACAACTGGCGGAAGCATTCTATCTAACCATTTAATCCCAATACATTTAATAATTAGAGCTACAATTACATATACAAGCCCAGCAGCTATAATTCCAGAAAGCATTGAACTTTGTCCATATGCCTTTGTAGCAACACCCATTGGTCCTATAAAAGCAAAAGATGAACCTACATATGCCGGAAGCCTAGCCTTTGTACACAATATATATAATAGTGTTCCCACACCACTACAAAACAGTGCAATTGAGGGACTAAGACCTGTAAGCATAGGTACAAGTATAGTTGCCCCCACCATAGCAAATAAGTGCTGGAAACTTAAAGGGATAGTCTTTAAAATAGGTAACTTTTCATCAACATCTATAAAATCTTTCATTAGTTAGTTCCTCCTTTTTAGTCTCGCGGACTATATTAAAAGATTAGTCATCACCTGCAGTGCTGTAGTCATCACCTGCGGTGCTGTAGTCATCACCTGCGGTCCTGTAATCATCTTTTGTAAAACTGTAGTCATCACCTGCGAAGCTAGTCATCTTTTGTGAAGCTGCGGTATCTTTCATAAAACTAAAGTTCATATATACTTACTGAATCTTTTTCATCAGTTTCTAAAAGTTCAACAGAAATCATTTCTTTACTGGAAGTAGGTATGTTTTTGCCTACATAATCTGCTCTTATAGGCAGCTCCCTGTGCCCTCTATCTACTAAAACGGCTAATTGTATCATTTGAGGTCTACCCTTATCTATTATGGCATCTATTGCAGCCCTAGCAGTCCGTCCTGTATAAAGTACATCATCTACTAAAATTATTTTTTTACCTCTTACATCTATGCCCAAATTCACATTATTTAATACTGGTTGATCATTTAAAGTGGTAAGATCATCCCTATATAAGGTAATATCAACAGAACTTACTGGTACTTTAACTCCCTCGAATTGTTCTATTAAAAACGCAATTCTTTGTGCAATTGGTACTCCACGTCTTTTTATTCCCACTAAAATAATGTTTTCTGTACCTTTATTTTTTTCAGTAATCTCATGTGCAACTCTTGTTAATGTTCGATTTATGGCTTTTTCATCTAATAACACTGACTTAAATTCCATAATTTCACCTCCTATAAAATATATTATTTATATGGATTTAATATAAAAAAGCCTTCACCAAAAGGTAAAGGCATACTATAATTACATAATAGTATTGCTATCTTTATCCTTATGATCTCTCTGGAACATTTAAAGGGATAGATATTATATTAAAAAACAATACACATAATATGTGATATTGCACTTTCAATATAATATCACAGGTTACATACTATTTCAACTATTTCTTAATTTAGTTATTAAATTCTCAAAGTAAGTTGGAATTGGTGACTCAAATTCCATGTATTTATTAGTAGTTGGGTGTATAAATCCAAGCTTTTTGGCATGCAAAACCTGTCCCTTTAAATTAAAATGCTGTTTTTTGAACCCATATATCAAGTCACCAACTAAAGGATGTCCTATCTTTGCCATATGTACTCTTATTTGATGAGTTCTCCCTGTTTCTAAATTACATTCTACTAATGTATAACCATTAAATCTTTCAATAACTTTATAATGAGTTACTGCTCTTTTACCACTCTCAACTATCGCCATTTTTATCCTATCTTTGGGATGTCTTCCAATAGGCTCATCAACTGTACCTTCATCATCTTTAATAACACCTTCGACTATTGCTAAATAACTTCTTGTCATTGAATGATCTTTAAGCTGTGCTGCTAGAGAATTGTGTGCATTGTCATTTTTAGCTACCACTAACGCTCCAGATGTATCCTTATCGATTCTATGCACTATCCCTGGTCTAAGAATACCATTTATACCTGACAGGTCTGTACAGTGATTTAAGAGTGCATTCACCAATGTGCCAGTATAATTTCCTGGTGCAGGGTGAACCACCATGTCTTGAGGTTTGTTAACAACAATTACATCACTATCCTCATATATAACGTCTAAAGGGATATCTTCCGCTTTTACGTTTAACTCAACAGGATCTGGAATAGAGAACCCAATCATGTCGTCCAATTTCAATTTAAAATTACTTTTTCGACATTTACCATTCACAGTAGCATTTTCCTTCTCAATTAGTCCTTGAATATATGACCTTGATTTATCTTCAAGTTCATTTGCAATAAATACATCAAGCCTCATACCAACCGAGTTTTCTTCAACTTTAAAATCATAATTTTCCATCTATATCTCTTCCTTTACTATTGAAATTGCCAAAACCAATGTTCCCACAACAACTAACATATCCGCTACGTTAAATGTTGGAAAAGAGTAAACCTCTTTATAATGGATTAAAATAAAATCTACTACATACTTATAAAACAGTCTATCATATAAATTTCCAAGTGCTCCACTTATAATCAATGCAAAACTTATTCTTAGAAATTTTGATTTTGGCTTATACTTAATAATATAATATATCATGCAGAATATAACAAGTAATGTAACTAAAGCAAGTAATATTAATTTGTTCTGAAGTATTCCAAAAGCAGCTCCGCGATTCTCTAAATATTCCAATTTAAAAAAATCCTTAATTAATATAACTCCATTACTATCTTTCAAATAAGTGAGAGCCCAAACTTTAGTTAATCTGTCCAATACGAGGCCTAAAAAAATAATTAAAACTTCCATACCATTCCCCCCCAATTATACAAAAGAGAATATATATTGCTCAAAATTTATTATTTAAAATTATAAGCAATATATACTCTTTTATTCTTTATATTTATATATTGTTAATCTGGTAACTGATTTTTGTATTGCTGATTACTTATTTTATCTATAGGCTCAACATAACCATCGTCATCATCAAATTCAATTATGTCATCTAATTTATTATTAAAACGTTCTACTCCCTGATAAATATCTTCTGCATCAACACCTACATCGCTTTTATTGCTATATTTAAAAAACGATCCAAGTATATCTTCCTCAACACATCTATTGTTTTGCTCTGCCGGTTTCTTATTCCCAATAGATTTTTCACATGCCACACAATTAGTAGCATAAGGTATAAATTCTAATCTTTCAGGATCGATATCAACTCCACAACTTTTGCATTTACCATACGTATGATCCTCAATACTATTTAGCGCATCCTCAATTTTATTTAATACTGATATCTCATTTCCTTTTAACGCAATTCCTTTTTCCTTATCAAACAATTCGGTGGCAACGTCAGACGGATGATTGTCATAAAAAGATAATTCAGTTGCCATTTCACTATTAGAATCTATAACCCCATTTTGTCTCATTAATTTGATAAGATCAAGGACACGTGACTGTTCATTTATTAATTTTGTTTTAAAATATTGTATTTTATTTCTTTCCATGATAACAACTCCTCAAGTTTTAATATAGTAGTAATATAAAAAATATAACTTCTATATGATTATGTTTTCTCATGGGAAGAATTTTATTACACTTATTTAATAATATTTATATTTTTAACGACATTTCAGAAGGAAAGTCTCCAACTTTTATAAGTTGGATTATAAATCTCCTTCTGAAGTCGTTAATATTTCAGCTCCGCAGGAGATGATTTAATACCAATAAAAATTAATTTCTAAATTAGTTTCAACATATTATTTAAAATATTTGTAGAATTTTCAACTGCAATATCCTTAAATTTTTCATATTCCATTTGAGCCCCATTACTTGCATTGTCTGATATAGATCTAATAACAATAAATGGAGTTTCATTTAAATAACATACCTGAGCAATACTTGCCCCTTCCATTTCACATGCCAAACATTTAAATTCAGAATTTAACCACTTTATCTTATCAACACTTGCAATAAATTGATCTCCTGACACAATTCTTCCGGTAAAATGATTATGTCCTTTTATATTTTTACATGATTCTTCTGCAAATTTGATTAATGAATTATCACATTTAAAATCAAAAGTATCAAGCCTTGGAATTTGTCCTATCCTATCACCAAATATAGTTGTATCTATATCATGTTGTACTAAATTGTTTGCTATTACAATGTCCCCTGGATATATATTATCTTCTGTTCCACCTGCGATACCAACATTAATAATGTAATCAACATTAAAATCATCAATTAATATTTGAGCGCAAATTGCTGCATTAACTTTACCTATGCCACTAGTTACTACTACAACATTTTTATTATGTAACTTTCCAAGACTAAATTCCATTTTAGCCTTCACTTCTTTTCTTAAAAACTCCATATCCCTAATTAAAAATTGAACCTCTTCCTCCATTGCTCCAATAATACCTATGTTCATTCTTTATTCCTCCTTATTTTATAAATGTCTAACAATTTTTAACTATTTTAGTCTAATATGTACATTCCCTATTTGGCACATAAAAAATCTCACCCTAGGAGTGAGATTTTTAGATTTTTACTTTTTAGCAAAAAAACTTTTTATTTCTTCGAGCTCACCATTTTCATGAAAATCTTTTTCATCAATATTTTTGAGAGTTAAATTCGAACATTCAGAATCAATAGCAACTTCTCCCTCTGTTTGATGATCATTAATAGCATTTCCTACATTATAATTTTTAAGATAATCATTTTCAAGTCCCTCAAACATCTCAAGTTGACAATTCATGAAACTTCTAAATTTAGTCCTAAACTTTGCAAATTCCTGCTTAACTCTTTCATATTCATCATTTACTTTAAGTACATCATCATGGGCTTTTTCAAGCATCCTTTCAGAAGAATCGTTTGCATTTCTAACAATCAATTCCGATTCCTTTTGAGCAGAAATCTTTGCTTGTTCTGCTGCATTTTGAGCCAATACTAAAGTGTTCTGAATTGTTGCTTCTATCTTAACATGATGATCTAGTTTCTCTTGTAAAAAACTAATTTTCTCTTTAAGCGTAGAATTTTCTTTATACGCCATTTCATATTCATCAGATATCGTCTCTAAATAATCATCTACCTCTTCTGAATTGTATCCTCTTAATACCTTTTTAAATTCTTTATTATTAATGTCCATAGCTGTTATTCTCATTACGTCCCCCCTATACCTATATGTACCTCTTTATTGCAACTTTCAAACGACCCTTTTGTGTATTTCCTATAGTCTCTACTATCTTAATCTTCCCATATCCCCTAATTGTTAATGTATCATTGTTTTCAACTACTTTATCCTTCTTTGCACTTTGAAAATAATTAACTAGTACTTTACCTGTTGATATTAGTTCAACCGAACTATTCCTAGAAATATTACATACAGCTGAAACTAAACCATCCAATCTAAATGACGTAGTTATAATAATTTTCTCCTCAAATTTTCTTTCAGGTAACTTCTGTGATATATAATCATACTCAGTTACTGTGCAAGGGCAATTCTTAACTTTATTTAAATTATTAATTATGAAGTTACTAATGTCACTACAAACCGGTGCATAACATATAGAATCTTGAATTATTAAATCACCCAATTTTTCTCTTTTTATACCTAGTGACATTATTGCACCCAAATAATCCTTATGATCAACCTTAGAAAATTTAGATTTATTTTTTATTTCAAGTAAATCTATAGGATACTCTGTAGGCGAATCCCCGGTCGAAAATGATAACATTCTCCTATCTGAGTCTTTAAATATTCCATTCGTAAATGATTTTATTTCATACTCTTCACTTATATCCATAATTTGATGCCATATAGCTGGAGGTAAAAAATCATTAGTAAATATGATTTGTTTTGTTTTTTCAGCTATTTGTATTTTATTAAATATGTTAGAAATTAAGTTCTTATCTTCACAATTTATACTATTCAAAAAATGTTTTTTATCCATCTGTATTTCTCCTTACTATAATAATGTAAATAAAACATATACAATTTGTCTTAATATCATTATAATAACAAGCGCGATTATTGGTGAAAAATCGATCATCATATTACCAAAGAATCTATCTTGTATCTTTCTACCTGGTTCTAGCAAAGGATTGGTGACTTTATGTAAAATTTCAATATATTGATTTGATCTTCCTGCATAAACCCAAGACAAAACCACTTCAATAAGAATTGCATATTCTAACACCTTAAAAAACATATTAATTACATTATACAAATACAAATTTTATAACCTCCTGAACTTTTCAAATATAGACAACAATATTTTATTGTGTCCTAAATATTTCTTCATTCCTTTAATACATATTTTTACTTATTCCAATTAAAAATCCCCTTTGAACTTAGCTCGTTTTTTAATTCATTATTAACTTCTATATTTGATGGTGAAATTATATATACTCCTTTTTCTACCTGCTGAAGATCACCACCTAAAGCGTAACATACTCCACCAACAAAATCTAATAATCTTTGACCAGTTCTAGGTTCTAATGCAGTGGTATTTATCACAATTATCTTTCTTGACTTTAAGTTATCACTAATCACAGTAGCTTCATCAAAATCCTCAGGTTTTATAATTACTACTTTTGTAGATGTTGACGTATGAATATTCACTACTTTACTCTGTTTCTTATTTGCACTCATTAATGATTCAATGTCCACATTTTCATCTTCGTTATCCATTTCTTGAACCTCATCCTCTTCTTCCTCTGCCATACCTAAAAAACCCATAACCTTATTAATCACTTTACTTGCCATTTTGTATTACCTCCAGTTTTTTATAATCTCTTTTTCCAAATATTTTTGTGCCAAGTCTTATCATATTAGCTCCTTTTTCTAGAGCAATTGGAAAGTCTTTACTCATCCCTAATGATAGAAACTCCATGGAAACATTTTTATATTTATAGTTCTTTAGATTATCAAAAATAGCCTTCATCTTAGCAAAATACTTTCTAGAGCTTTCATCATCACCAATTGGAATTGTCGCCATAAGCCCTTTTACTTTAACATTCGTGCATTCTTCGCATACTTTTATCAAGTCATTTACTTTCTCAACATCAATACCAGTTTTTGAAGCTTCTTTGCCTATATTTATTTGGATTAAAACATTTGCTATTTCATTCTTTGATGAATAACGTTTTTCTATTTCTTTGAGTAAATGTATGCTATCTAATGAATGTATAAGATAAACTTTTCCAACTATGTACTTTACCTTATTGGTTTGCAAATGTCCTATAAAGTGCCATCTGCTGTCTTTCTCTATATTGTCATATTTTTCAAGAAATTCTTGAACTTTGTTTTCTCCAAAGTCCCTAGCTCCACAATCATAAGCTTCTTTTATCTCACTAATTTGCCTGGTCTTAGAAACACATACTAGTGTTACGTTTTTTGGGATTTCATTCTTTATTTTATTATAAACTTCTCCAATTGACAACTATCCGTCCCTCCTTAGTTTTTAGGGCGCATTGCAATTATTAATTGCCCTATCCTATTTCTGTACTAATTCTTCATTAAACATAAAAATCCTTTAATATTCGTGTATTTTAATGATTTATAAAATTATTTATTTACTAAACTCATATACTTATAAACAACATTACCATTATATGCCAATATATTTATACTATTTGACTTAACAATTTTAATTTTAACATCACTACTTTGTAACAATGCTGTATGTGTTTGCTCTAAGGTTAAATAATTATACATTACATCTTTATTCCCAATGGCACTAATATAAAATGGAGTTACTATCTTAACACCATTTAAATCAATATTAGAACCAGCACACAATCCCCAATTATTGTAAATAACCCTTATTCCATTTACTGATATTGCTTCTGCACCTGCATTTCGAAGATCATTTATTACTTGAACAATATCAGAATCATGAATTAACTGACTCATAGTAACATTGTTATCAAAGCTGTCAACACCATCCTCTAGTGTAATTTTAACGCCTTGACCACTAACATCGCTATTTCCAATTATTAAGTTATTATTAATAACTTCCTTTTTAATTTCTTTTGAAACCTGAAGTGTTTTTTCATCACCAGAATTATATTTTTTAAGTTTTAAGTTGGTAATATAATATTGTTGCTTTAAACTATTTAGTTCCGCATATAATTCAATTCTCTCATTATAGGCCTCATCATATTGTTTTACATCTAAAAAATCACTTTTCCCTTTAAATCCAATATTCATGGATATAAGAATCCCTATGATTATTGAAGCAATAAAAACAAATATAGTAGCTTCATTATTTTTCATTTAATCACCTCATGAATGGGATTTAGTTTTATCAATTAAAAGTCGTCTAATAATTGCAAAGTTATCAAATATCCGACCTCCAAATACAATAACAGCAGCCAGATAAATTGGTATTCCTAATTTATCACCTAAATATACCATGGCTACAGCTAAAGCTGCATTTCCGAAAAAACCTGACACAAAAATATCTGCACGAAAATTATGAGATATTGAACCCCTTAATGCACCAAAAACAGAATCTAAACACGCAAAAATTGCTACTGAAATATATGGAGAAAATTTAACTGGAATGTTTACATTCCATACAATTCCTAATATTACACCTATAAGTAACCCTACAAAAGCAACCATTTAATCACCTCTACTTCTTTTCTATTGGCTTTGCAAACTCAAATTTATATGTTTCATTTGATTTAGCAATTTCAATTTTATTTGATTTTTCCATTGTTATATCACAAGTTTGACTAAGCGTTTGCGGAATTGCTCCTGGGAAGCTGATGGCACTTTCCAATATATCACTTTTACCGATTGCTTTAATAGTTATTCTTTTACTATAAGAGACTCTTTCATCACTTATAATAATCGCATTTCCAGCATTCCTTATGCCACTACGTGAAGTTAGTCTAATATCATTAATAGAAATAGCTTCTGCATCTGCAGCATTTAATTCATTTACTATATGAACTAAATCTGTATCATTTATTTGCTGATCCTGCGAATCACTTCCGAAAATACTGCTTTTAGGTGTTACATAAATTATCATACCTTCACCTTGTACATCTGTACCTCCAGTAAGTATTCTCGTCTCATCCAATTCTTTACTTAACAATTCACTTGCTGCGTTTTTACCACCTGCAGCCGTTTCATATTCTTTTGTTTTAGCATCCAAATCATCAATCTTTTTTTGCATATCTACCTTACTCTTTTTTAATTGTTCATTTTCAGTTATAATTTCAGGTGCATTTTTACTTGTATCTGCTGCTGCGTTTTGTTTACTTATCATTTTAAATTGGTAACTTATCATAAATCCTAATAATACACATATAATACCAATGGATATTTGGGATTTAAACTTCTTCATAAACTTCCTCCTTGTTACTCTCTGGGGGAGATAATTTTTACTTTTGGTGTTCTACATAAATCACTGGGCTTCCTGTAAAACTAACATCTACATACCCCTTTGCATTTTTATATTGAGGTTGAGTAATAATGTTTATCGCCTTATTAAATTTGTTTTTTAAATCGTGTGTTGTTCCAAATTTAATATACATATTTTCATATAAGACCCTAATGTCTAACACATTATGTACATCTACCATCATTATCTTACTTGATTTACTATTTTCATCATAATTTTTAATAATACTAGCCATCAAAACTAGAATATCTATTTTTCGATCACCTTTTGTTGCAATTAAAGAACCTGCTTGGGCTTTGTCGTAATTAAATCCAATTAAATTCACTAATTTCATCCCTTGAATATTAGATCTTTTTTGAAGTAGCCAGCCTTTATCATCTATGATGTAATAATTACCATTTGATTTCCCGTAAAACATAGCTTCTTTTTCAGTTACTTCTATTATAATCTTGCTTGGAAAAACCTTTTTAACTTTTACACTTAGGATATATGGATCCTTCATAATTTGTTTCTTACTGTCACTAAAAGTATCATATAGAATATTACTTCCCAAATGAGTTTTAGCTATATTGTTAATTTCAGTTTTAGATGAATTAACATTTCCTATTATTTCAATCTTTTGAAGATTAAAATAAGGCAATTTCATACATAATGTAATTAATGTTGTTATCATAATTATTACTAATAACAATAGCCCTCTTATTTTTTTTCGTTTTTTTCTTTTATATAATAGTTTTTCTTTATTTTCTATAATGTAATTCCCTTTTTCAAGATTATTACTTTTTTTCCCCATTCACTTCCTCGCATTCCTTAACAAATTTACAAATTATATATTAATACACACCAATAAAATTTGTATATTGCAAAATAGATTCAAATTTAATTTGTACAATATCATTTAAAACTAGTCCTATATATATAATAACACTTAAGTTAACTATTTTCATCTGAAATTCAACCTATTTATAGTATTTATTTAAAAATGCTCTCATTTAGTTTACTTTTAAACATAGAAAAGGCAATGCATTTACGCATGCCTCTTCTAACTTTTACTTGAAGTTTGCCTTGATATATTTAAAAGTACTCCAACTGCAAACATATTAAAAACCAGAGCTGATCCACCGTAACTTATAAATGGCAATGGAACACCAGTTACTGGCATTGACCCTGTAACTACAGCAATATTTATTACTGCCTGTATTGCTACAACTGATGTAATTCCAATACCTAAGATAGTTCCATACATATCTTTAGCTGTAACTGCTGTTTTAATACCTCGCCATACGAAAATTATAAATAACAATATTATAAACGCGCATCCGATTAACCCCAATTCTTCACCAATTATTGCAAAAATAAAATCTGTTTGGGGCTCTGGTATATATAAACATTTTTGCCTTGACTGGCCAATACCTGCACCAGTAATGCCACCTGACCCCAGTGCAAGAAGTGACTGAACTAATTGATATCCCTTACCTTGGCTATCAGCAAAAGGATTTCTAAAGTTCATCAGTCTAGCCAATCTATATGGTTCAAGAATCGTTAAAGCACCAACTGCTGCAACAAGTGATGAACCTATTGCTAAAAGATGTGATATTTTTGCACCTACTGCAAATAAAATAATCACAGTAACAATCATTATAACAGCTGCAATACTCAAGTTTGATCCAAGCAAAACCAAACCTGCATAAAGTCCTGAAACTAATAAATATGGACATATACCCTTAAGAAATTCTTTAACTCTTTCTCCCTTTCTCTCTAAACTTTTAGCCATAAATAGCACCACAGTATATTTAGCGATTTCTGATGGTTGAATAGATGCGAATCCTAATGGAATCCATCTTTTAGCACCGTTGATAGCCGGGAAAGCTAAAACTACAATTAAAAGTGCTATCGTAATCACCATAATTATTCCAGTATATTTTTTTATAATGTGATAATCAGTTTTAATAGCTATAGCCATAAAAATACAGCCAACAACTGCCCACATAAGCTGCTTTTTCAAAAAATACTCTGGATCATTATATTTAAAAGCCGCAACATATGAACTGGAACTATAAACCATTACTACTCCAATAGCCACAAGAACAATTATCGTTGCAAATAATATAAAATCTATCTGTCCCATTTTAGAATTATACTTTTTCATATTATATCCTCCTTACATCACTAATAGGAAAATGATAAAAATCCGATTAAACATAAAATTACTGTTACAACGGAGAATACTGCAACAACTTTAGTCTCATGCCATCCACTTAATTCAAAATGATGATGAATAGGGGACATTTTAAATACTCTCTTACCTGTAGCCTTAAATACCGAAACTTGAATAATAACTGAGAGTGCCTCCATTACATATATTCCACCTACTATTACAACGAGGAACGGTGATTTTAGTATCATGCCAACGGCTGCTACTGCTCCGCCAAGTGCTAAAGATCCCATATCCCCCATAAAAATTTGTGCTTTATAAGAATTGTATTTTAAAAATCCTAATAGAGCACCTGCAAGTGCTGCACAAAATATTGAAAGAGAAGGATGAAACAGCATATTGCTAACTAAAGCAAAAAATGTCATAACCACTATCGTAACTGAAGTTGCGAGTCCATCTAACCCATCAGTTAAATTAACTGAATTAGTAGTTGCTGCAAAATAAATAATAATAAAAGGTACGTACCAAATTCCCAAATTCACACTTCTACTAGTAAATGGTATCGTTATGTCAGTTCCTAACCTAATTGAAGCGTAATAGCCAATTATTCCTGCAACTATCACTATAAGTAACATCTTTTGTTTAGATTTAAGTCCTTCATTTTCTTTATGTGTTATCTTTAGAAAATCATCAATAAGTCCTATTATTCCAAAAGCTATTAAACAATATAATGCAATCATGGCTTCATCATTTGTATGTCTAACAATTAATAACATTGTAATTATTGTTGAAATTATAAATATTATGCCACCCATAGTAGGTGTTCCAGCTTTTTTAAGATGACTTTTAGGTCCTTCTGCCCTTATATTCTGACCAAATTTAAGCTTATGTAGAAGTGGAATTATCAATGGTCCTTGTATAATTGATAATAAAAATGCAATTATTACAGAATAAATAATCAAACTCATTTTTCTATCACCTCTTTATTATTAATATTTTCGAGTTTCTCCACTATACTCTCAAACTTCATATATCTTGAAGCTTTAACCAAAACAACATCGTCTTTTTTTAGAACTTTATCTAGAAAGGAAACTACTTCATTATAGGTTTCAAAACTTCTATATTTATCTATATCATTAAATCCTTCTTTATATGCATCATTAAATTCACCAAGTGTAATTAATAAATCAATCCCTTTGCTTTTGGCATATTCTCCAACTTGTTTATGTCCATCATATGCACTATCTCCCAGTTCTCTCATAGTGCCAAAAATCGCGATCTTCGTTGTGCCTCGAGTATTTCCCAGGACATCAATGGCAGCGAGCATTGAATCAGGACTAGCATTATAACAGTCATTAATTATAGTGAATTTTTTCCCTTTTGTTATATTTAATCGCATAGACGTAGCTTCAAGTTTTTTAAACCCTAACGTTATTTCTTTATAACTCATATTCATTACTCTTGCACATGCTACAGCGAGCATTGAGTTGAGGATGTTATGACGTCCTGGTATATTTACCTCAATAGCAGTTTCTACTAAGTTTTTTCCATCCATTACGTTAAATATTATTTTCTTTTCAAGGACATTTAAATTACATGCAGTATAATCAGCCTCTGAATCAATCCCCGTTTTTATAAGTTTATATTTTGATATGATATCTTGTAATAAATCATTATCTGAATTTACAATTAGAACACCATCATCACTAAAAAAATCTGTTATTTCCATTTTAGCTTTTAAAATATTTTCTCGAGTTTTAAGATTTTCAATATGAGACATTCCAATGTTAGTAATAATAGCAATATCAGGTTTAGCAACTTCACACAAGTTATGAATTTCGAAAAAGTCACTCATACCCATTTCAAGTACAGCAACATCATAAGTTTTATCTAACTTAAATATCATCATAGGCAATCCTATTTCATTATTAAAATTACCTAACGTTTTAAACACTTTAAACTTAGCACTAAGAACTGCTGCAACTAAGTCTTTTGTAGATGTCTTGCCTGTAGAACCAGTAATTCCTACTACCTTTATATTTAGCTTGTTTATGTAAAATTTAGCAAGCATAAGAAGTGCCTTTTTTGTATCTGCTACCTTAATAACAGATGTTTTCTTATTAAACTCAGACTTTTTGAATTTCATATCATCAATTATACAAATTGAAGCACCTTTTTTACTAGCAATGGAGGCATACTCATTAGCATTAAAATTTTCACCTTTTATTGCTATAAAAATATCGTCATCTTTTATAATTCTTGTATCTAAACATACATTATTATGCTTAGTACTCTCACCTTGCAAGACTAATTCTCCATGAACTGCCTCTATTATTTCATTTGTTGTAATATATTCCATTTATAATTTCTCCTTAAGTATCTCTGAAATGACTTCTCTCTCATCAAAATGTATAGTTTTATCTTTAAGTATTTGATAATCTTCATGACCTTTTCCTGCAATAACAATTATATCACCAATTGTTGCGCTCTCTATTGCTCGTTTTATAGCATCACGTCTATTCTCTATTATTTCAAAATTATTCTTTTCAATGCCGCGAACTACATCTTTAATGATTTCCATTGGGTTTTCAGTTCTTGGATTATCAGAAGTTATAAATGAAAAATCACTTAAACTTGTTCCTATTCTACCCATTATTGGTCTTTTTGTTTTATCTCTATCCCCACCACAACCATAAACAGCTATAAGTTTACCTTTCGTAAATTCCCTTACAGTTTCCAAAATGTTTTCTAAACCATCAGGTGTATGTGCATAATCTAAAATTATTTCAAACCCCAAATTATGATTGTTTTCAACAAGTTCACATCGTCCAAGTACTTGTACCTTTCGTAGTGCCTCTCGAATTACAGGTATCTCAACTCCTTGATTTAAACAAACTGCTATAGACCCAAGCGCATTATATACATTATAATTTCCTGGTATATTTAATTCCATATCAAAAGAATTTTCTTTGTATTTTAAAGTGAATTTACTACCCCTTGAATGCATTTTTATATTGGTAGCCATAATATCTGCCTTATGGTTTAATGCAAAGCTTAATTTACTATTTTTTATTGAATTATATGCTTTTACACCATATTCATCATCAATATTAATTACTGATACTTTGCTTAACTTAAATAATTTTAATTTAGCATTAAAATAATTTTCAAAGGTTTTATGAAAATCCAAATGATCTTGAGTTAAATTTGTAAAAATGCTTTCACAAAACTCTATACCATATACTCTATCTAAGCTTAAAGAATGTGATGACACCTCCATTACACAATAATCAACATTAGAATCTACCATTTCTTTAAAAAGCCCATGTAGCTCTAATGATTCCGGAGTAGTTCTCTCTGTATGAATCTTCTTTGTCCCTATAAAATTTGCTATAGTACCTATTAGTCCAACCTTATATCCACTCTGCTCGAGTATTGCTTTAATCATAAATGCTGATGTTGTTTTTCCGTTAGTTCCAGTTATCCCTATCATTTTCATGTTACGACTTGGATTTGAGTAATAATTTGACGAACTTATGGCCAATGCCTTTCTTGAATCCTTAGTATTGATCACAATGGCATCTATATTTTCTATTTCTTTCTGACATACAACTGCAATAGCACCATTATTAATAGCACTTTGTATATATTTATGTCCATCAAGCTTATATCCTTCTATAGCGAAAAACACATCACCCTTTTTAACCTTTCTTGAATCATATTGAATTTCTTTTATATCTGTATCAATATCACCCTTTATTAAATCGAATTTAATGTTCTCCATTATTTTTCTTAACTTCATACAATCGCTCCCTTAAGTCATAACATAATACTACTAAGTAGAAATATATTATACTTTTTATTACTAACCTCTTTTATAAATAATATACAAATAAAGTTAATTTCATAAAAAAATAACTCTACCCTCTAACATGGCAAATCCGACAGTTCAGAAATACTGAATCCTGTCGGTTTTTGTTTTCCACATGTTAATTTATAATTATACACTATATTTAACGACATTTCAGAAGGAAAGTTTTTAATTTCTATAAAAGCTAGTTTAAATCTCCTTCTGAAGTCGTTAATTCATCTCTTTCAGAGATGTTGCAGCGACCCAGGAGATGATTTAACTAATCAGCCATAATATCTAGATCTGCAGTAATTATAGTTCCTTTTTTCACAACTTTACCATCGTCACTTTGGTCTGTGACTATTCCACTTCCAGTAAATTTAACATTTAGACCAAGTTTACTTAGTAGTTTGCTAGCCCTTTGTGAACTACTCCCTATAATACTTGGAACCACAACCATATTATTCTCATTTTGTACCTTACCTGTATGCAAGATAATTTCAGTTCCCTCTTTAACAGTAACACCAGGTTTTGGAGTCATATCCGTAACTGTACCTTCAGCTGGACTTGATTTTATCCTTAAATTATTATCTTTTAGTATCTTTTGCGCATCTGCTGTTTTAAGGCCTCTTACCTCAGGTACGATAATATCCTTTAATAAACTTTTGCCGACCTCTTCACTAGTTGCATCAGATTTTAATGATAAATAATTAAATATATCGTTAAATACCTGTTTTCCAACAACAGTTGCAATCTGACCACCATAATAATTAGAAGGATCTGGTTCATCTATATTAACAAGTATAGTTATCTTAGGGTCATCCGCCGGAGCCATTCCTGCAAATGATGAAACATATTTTTGCGATGCATAACCTGGACCTGTTGTACTAATCTTTTGAGCAGTTCCTGTTTTTCCTGCGATATGGTAGCCTGCGATAAATGCCTTCTTACCACCACCGCTTTCAACAACTTGTTCAAGATAAGACCTAAGTTTTTTTGCAACTGCTGTATCAATTATCTTTCTCGTATTATAATTCGAATAAGTTTTTAAAACTTTTTTAGTATTTGTATCACCATAATCAACTATCTCTTTCATGATATGAGGAGTTATAAGCTTGCCGCCATTTGCAATAGCATTAAAGCCAGTTAAATATTGTATGCAAGATATAGCGTTACTTTGACCAAATGATGTTGTTGCTACATCTTGAGCAGTCATGTCTTTAGTCTTTCTAATTATTCCTGAAGCTTCACCATTAACATCTATACCAGTTTTTTTACCAAACCCAAACAAATAAATGTACTTATTTAATTTTTCAGGTCCTAGTCTACGACCTAGCTCCATAAATCCAACATTACAAGAGTTTTTTAATATATCCACAAAGTTTTCAGCTCCATGTCCTGTAGTTTTCCAACACTTGATTCTTCTTCCTGCAACTACTGTGCTACCAGAGCAGAAAAATTTATCATCTTCCTTAACTAACTTTTCTTCCATTGCAGCTGTAGCTGTAAACACTTTAAAAATAGACCCTGGCTCAAAAATGTCACTAACAGCCCTATTTCTCCATGCCTTTTGGTTTTCGTCATAACTTTTGCTAAGATCCCAAGGATCATTAGGGTTATAATCCGGTTTATTAGCCATACCTAATATTTCCCCGTTTTTAGGATTCATAACAATTATACTAACTGCTTTTGCTTTATTATCAATCATAGCTTGTGATGCAGCTTTTTCGCAAAAATACTGAATCATCTCATCAACAGTAAGCACTACATCTTTACCATTTATGGGTTTTGTATAATCCGATATAGTATAAGGTACTTCTTCACTTTTTCTATCTGTTTCTGAAATTTTCATGCCAGGTATCCCTGATAGAAATTTATTGTAATAAAGTTCAACTCCTGTTAAACCATTACCATCAGAATTTGTATGTCCTAAAACACTTGATAAGAAATTATCATTTGGATAATACCTTTTAGTGTCACCTGTAATAACAATTCCTCGTAGATTATGCTTTTTCGAATAATCACTTATTTTATCAGCTGTAGCTTTTTCTATTCTTCTCTTCAAAATTGCTGATCCAATAGCTTTACCTTTTGAATTTGTCTTAGTCAAAGTTGATAAAACGTCACTAGATTTCATTTCAAGGATTGTAGCTAGTTCTGGTGCAATAGTTTTCATACTTAAGCTATTTTTCTTTGTAGTTTCTCTTAATGCATTAAGATCTAAATCTACTCTAAAAACATTTGCACTTATAGCTAGCTCTTTTCCATTTCTATCTAGAATCCGTCCCCTCTTTGGTGAAATTCGAACATCACTTGTCCACTGTTGAATTGCTTTTTCTTTGTAATCTGATCCCTTAACTATCATTACGTAGCTTAACCTACTAATTAATAGAAAAAGCAAAATAAAAAGTATGAAAAAGACAATTAACATTCTGCGTTTAACTACCACCTTGTCCCTATACTCTCCTCTTGCCAACTTATTTCCCCCCTGATACATTGCTGGGCATTAATTATTATTTAAAACATAACATTTTTTATTTTATTTACTACTGTATTACTTATCCTAATTTTAGAATTATCATTCGTACCTAAATTGTTTTTACTCAAATTAAAATATTTTATGTCACTGGCACTGGGTTTAACCATATGAAGTTTTGTTGTGGCTGTTTTCTCAATATAGCTTATATTTTTAAACTTTATTAGATCTACCTGATACGCATCATTTTCTTTACTTAATACTTCTATCTGAGCTTTAGCTTTAGAACTCGCTTGTTGATAAGAGTAAATCATGCAGTACCTTGCTATAACAACCATTCCAATAACAAATCCTATAAGTATATTTGTAAGAATTCCTTTTTTCTTTTTAATATCATTTTGTCTTTTACTTTGATTAGCTTGTTTTCTTGACTTCTCTAACTCTTCATATTCTTGTGGTTCTAAAACTGTATTTCCATATACCTCAAACTCTTTTTTTGCTACTATCACTTTATTCACCCCATCCACAATTTAGAACTAAATCTTTTCTGCAACTCTTAGTTTTGCACTTCTACTTCTACTATTTATCTCTAGTTCTTCCTCTGTTGCCCTTATAGGTTTTCTACTAATAAGCTTTACGATTGGTGTTTTACCACACACACACATAGGTAACTCTTTTGGACATTTACATGGATCCTCTAGGTTTTTAAATTTAACTTTAACAATTCTATCCTCAAGTGACTGGAATGTAATAATCGCCATTCTTCCACCACTATTTAGTCTATCTACTCCGTCCTCTATTGCCTTGTCAAGTATTTTAAGTTCCCCATTAACTTCAATTCTTATGCCTTGAAAAGTTCTTTTAGCAGGGTGACCTCCATCTCTCTTATACTTTGCAGGGATAGCTGCATCTATAACATTCACAAGTTCAAGCGTTGTTTCAATTGGTTTGTCTTTTCTTCTATCCACTATGAAATTAGCAATTCTTTTAGAAAATTTTTCTTCACCATAATTTCTTAAAACATCGGCTATTTGCTCTTCTTCATAATTATTTACAACGTCAAAAGCTGTTATTCCGCGACTTCTATCCATTCTCATATCAAGTTTTGCATCTCTCATATAACTAAATCCACGTTCTGTATTATCTAATTGATATGACGAAACTCCTAAATCCATAAAAATTCCATCAACTTTTTCAATTTCTAGTTTGTCTAGTATCGCCTTTATATTGTAAAAATTATCATGTACATATGTAACGTTGTTAAATTCCTTAATCTTTTCCTTTGCTGCCTTTAATGCATCCTCGTCTTGATCAATTCCAATAAGCCTTCCTTTAGCTGATAATTTTTTTAAAATTTCAAGTGAATGACCTGCACCTCCTAGTGTACAATCCACATAAATTCCATCTTCCTTTATATCAAGTGCTTCAATACATTCATTTAATAAAACTGATATGTGCTTAAACTCCATTTTTATCTCCTTTTATAAGCCTAATTCGTTCATTTTTTCTGCAATCTCATCAAAATTAATATCCGACTCATTATATTCATCCCATTTGTCTTTAGCCCATATTTCTATTCTAGTTGATACGCCTATACTTACTATTTCCTTTTTAATCGAAGCGTATTCACATAAATTTTGTGGTATTAAGGCCCTTCCTTGCTTATCACATGTTATTTCATTTGCACCTGAGAAAAAAAATCTCACGAATGCTCTGGCATCCTTACTAGTTAATGGAAGTTTTTTAAGTTTTTCCTCCATTATCTTCCATTCGTCCATTGTGTATATATACAAGCATCCATCAAGGCCCTTGGTTAATATAAATTCGCTACCTAATCCTTCACGAAATTTTGTGGGAATAATCATTCTATTTTTACTATCAATGGCATGTTGATACTCACCAATAAACATAATATTCCCCCACTTTATATTATTACTCCACTTTCAACCACTTTAAACCATTTTAAACCACTATTAAGTAATATTCTATAGAAAAACGAAAATTCCTTTTTATTTTACATCATTATTAAAAAATTAAAAATTTTTTAAATTTACTTCTTGAAATGCATTAGCTTGAAATAGAATAATATCTAGAGTATAATTTATAAGAACTTAATAATATTAAACGTAAGAAAGGAATGTACATATATATGAAGCTAGGAATTGTAGGTTTACCAAATGTAGGA